>Ga0208507_1000029_pt1 | contig 122388 bp, 102 predicted proteins | sample CryBogCBH12Aug01_FD_184626 | JGI IMG/M metagenome (GOLD analysis project Ga0208507, IMG submission 184626) | Freshwater microbial communities from Crystal Bog, Wisconsin, USA - CBH12Aug09.1 (SPAdes) (version 2) | ecosystem: Environmental > Aquatic > Freshwater > Lake | place: Crystal Bog...
TGGTCATGATCGCCCTCTCCGCGGCCTCGGTGCTGGTGGTCCTGTGGCTGGTGGTGCCGGGCCCGAGCCTGGGCCGCAAGGCTGCGGTCAGCCGCCTCGGGACCCTCCCCAGGCTGTCGCCGCCCCCGCCGCCGCCGCCCTCCAGCGCCCCCTATCCGGTGCTGGGCGAGCTGCTGCCCGAGGCCCCCATCGATGAGCAGGGTGCGCTCGTGAGCCTGCGGGTCATGGATGCCTGCACTGTGCGCATCGAGCCCGACGGCGGCCCCGCCCAGGCCCGCACCCTGCAGATCTCCGAGCCCTGGCGGCTGCGGGTGAAGGGTGCCTTCAGTCTGGTCCTGGATAACGCGGGGGTGGTGAACGTGGAGGTGGCGGGCCGGCGCATCGCCCACGGGCAGAGCGTGGGCTTGGCGTGGACCGGCCGCTTCGATGCCGAGGGTCACTGGCTGAGGCCCGCCCCGCCGGCCGAGCCCGAGGAGCCGCCTGAGCCCGATGACGATGAGGAAGGGGGCCGGCCATGACGGCCCACCCGATCGTCGCGCGCTTCCTGCTGGGGGCGCTGCCTGAGCCCATGGTCATGGCCCTGGTGGGCGGCAGCCTGCCGGTGCCCACGGGGGATCTGCTGCAGGCCCTGGCCCATGCCGTCCTCCAGGACACGCCCTACCGCCAGCGGGCCCTGGGCTTCTTCGAGACCATGCCGGAGTCCCTGCTGGCAGGCGTGCTGGCCGAGCCCATCGACCCTCCGGCGCCGCTGCAGCTGGTGCTCTGCCACCGCAAGGAGCCCGCGCTCCTGGAGACGGCCCTCCTCAACCCGGCCATCACGCCGGCCATCGTGGAGGACTCCATCCCGAGCTTGCCCGGGGCGGTGCTCGAGATCGTGCTGAACAACCAGGTGCTCTGGCTGCAGCGGCCGCGCATCCTCGACCTGCTGGAAGAACATCCCGAGGGCGAGTACGTCATCAAGCGCCGCATCAACGAGTTCCGCTTCGAGGTGCTGGGGCTCATTCCCGCGGAGGTGAAGCAGGACCGACTCGAGATCATCGACGCGGTCGAGGCGGGCCAGCTGGACCGGGCCTGGTCCGAGCTGCCCCTGCCGCAGGCCCCCTCTCCCGAGGAGGTCGAGGCCGAGGTGGAGACCGAGGAGATGGCCGCCGAGCGCCGGCTGCTGGCCCTGCGGCCCCCCGTGGATCACGAGGGTGTGGAGATCAACCTCACCCTCACCCAGCGGGTGGCGAAGCTCAACACGAACCAGAAGATCATGCTGGCCATCAAGGGCGGCAAGGAGGAGCGCAACCTCCTCATCCGCGAAGCGAATCGGCTCATCCAGGTGAATGTCATCCGCAACGGCCGCATCACCGAAGGGGAGATCGCACACATCGCCCAGATGCGCACCATCAACGAGGAGGTGCTCAGGATCATCTCCAACAGCCGCGAGTGGATGAAGAAGTACCCCATCACCAAGGCCCTGGTCATGAACCCGCGCACCCCGCTGCCCGTGGCCATGACCCACTTCAAGCGGCTCTTCGAGAGCGACCTGAAGCTGCTGATGAAAGACCGCAACGTGCCCGAGCTCCTGCGCCGCGAGGCCAAGCGCATGGTGGAGATGAAGGCGCAGGGGAAGGGCTAGCGCCGCCGGAGATTCTTTCAATTCTCCGCCTTCATCTATCTCCAAGACCGAAGAGGCCCGCCGACGGCGGGCCTCTTGGTTTTGGAGCGGGCGATCGGGATTGAACCGACGACATTCAGCTTGGGAAACTTATCGTCGTTTTGTCGGCCGTGAAATGAGGATTGAACATAATCAAGAAAACAAACGACTTATGATGTATTTTATTTCAGATTTTGTTTAATTTTCCAGCGCAATCCTCTCGATTGGCGTAGATTGTAAGTAGAGAGTAGATTGCCTGGGGGCAGCATGGGGAAGTCTGTTACGACTAAGTCAAAGGCAATGGAACGTCCGAAACGTACGGGCCGCAAGATCGAGAGTTCTGATGCACCTTTCGACACGGACACTCCATGGGACGTCTCGGACGTGGTTCCCTGGAGTGCACCCGACTTCGTTCCTGCCGAACGCCCAAAGGACCGAGCCAAGCCACAGAAGGCCCGTCGAGCCAAACTGACTGATGAGGTCATCGGTTCACTTGAGCCTGAGTCACGCCAGTTCTATGTATGGGACACCCGGCGCAAGGGCCTAGGCGTTCGGATCGGGGCCTCTGGTACTGTGGCCTTCGTCGTGAAGTTGAACCTCCCCGGGAAACGTAGCCTCTGGAAGACGCTGGAAGCACGGACGCTGGAGGACGCCGGAGTCGAGTACCACGGCCTCCTCTCCAAATTCGGGAAAGGGGAAGAACTCCCGAAGCGAAGGGTCGACAAACTGTGGCAGGACGCGGTGGATCGGTTCAGTCAGGAACACCTGCCCAACCTCAAGATCACGACCCAACGCACATATAAATCCGCCTTGAAGCTGGCCCGTATTGGGTTCCTGAACCGACCCGTCCGGGCCCTCGTTTACAAGGACATCCAGCAATTCTGGGAAGGTCTTTCCGATCGTCCAAGGCAGGCCAATGTTTGCGTTGGATTATGTCGGATCATCTTGGACCGCTGTGAGGCATGGCATTGGCGTGATCCTAACTTGAATCCCGTGGATATGCTCCGTAAGTCGGGGTGGAAGCCATACCCGGAGGAGACCCGCCAGCGGCCCTTGTCAGACGAGGAATTAGGCCGAATTGGAGATGCGTTGTGGGCCATGGAAACGACGCTCGGAAAGGACGGGAAGCCGAAGGAAAGCAAATACACGGTTGCCGCCGTCAGACTCCTGCTCTTGTTGGGCAAGCGCTTGCGGGAGGTTTTGGATCTTCAATGGCACCAAGTCGACTTGCCCCTTAGAACGATTCGTTGGGTAGAGACCAAGACGGGGAAGATGGAAGCCCCGCTGAATGATGCCGCCTTAGAGGTCCTCCAGGGTTTGGATCGCATGACCTACGTCAATGAAGATGGCGACGAAGTTGAGCACCCCTTCGTGCTGCCTGGTGCCCTTCCTGGAAGACCGATTCAGGACATCACCAAGTTCTGGCGGCGCCTGCTCACGTTGGCCGGGATTCAGAACCTAACTCGGCATGATCTCCGTCATGCGCACGGCAATGAAGCTGGGGGCCTGAACATGAACCTCCAGACCGTGGCGCTACTACTAGGCCACCGGGACCCACATACCTCCGCTCGTTACAGCAAGCCAACGCAACACCCGGGACTGGCCGCAAGTCAGCAGGTCGCAGGTAATCTCATGGCAAAAATGAGGGGGAAACGATGACCAAAACGATGACCAATGAAGAGTTACTTTCCGGACTCGAGAATAAGTTCCACCCACTCGGGGAGGGGCGTGGTGTAGCGCTGGATGACATCCAGATCCTTCGCGGGATAGCCCACCGTTGCCTGGACATTCCCAGCAAGAGGTCTGCATTGGAGAGTATTGAGAGAAAGCTTCGCCGAGCAGGGGAGGCGCTCCGCGATCTCGACTCCCCGTATTTGGAGGAATATGGGGGTATCGGGTTGCCTTTACTGCGCGAAGCAGACAAGACACTTCAGCTAATCAAATTGCTTCCCGATTCAGGGGCCGGACGGCCAGTAAGAACCGACAAACTAGAATTTATAGTTAATTGTGACCGGGTTATTCGGCATTTTTTCCAGGTGATCATCCCTATCCCTGATGGTAAATCCTTGTCGACCGCTCCTCCGATGATTCACCGGGCTTCCATAGATTTTTCAAAAAGCCTTTGGGAGTCAGAAGGGCTAGATACTACGGTTCTTAGGACGTGGATGGATGTTGTATCAGATGCTGGATTCGAGATTTTTTCGAGCAGGAAGCGTTCTAAACCATCAAGCAGTAAATCGCGATGAACGCAGGAATAAACTTCCGAAAAGCATTGAAAATAAAGTTGTTAAAGCATTGACGAAAAACGCCGATAACCATACCTTTAGTTCGAACTGACACGAAAGCCGCAAGAAAAAAAGCACCGATCCAAAAGCCGTCAGAAGCCGGATCGGTGCCCATACACCCCCCATAAATGGAGGACCCCTGATTATAGGGCCTCCCGTACATCGGAGGCCAAGAATGGCCAAACTTGAACTCGAACTGCTCAAGGCCCAGCGGTTGGTCCTTGAACTCCAGAAGGCAATGCTCGAAACGGCCAAGGAGGAGGCGGAGGAGCAGCCCCCCCAGTCTGGATTGCCGAAACCCCAGCGGTTTCTGACTTCCGATGAGGCGGTCGCATTTCTCGGGTTGAGGTGTCGGGCCAGTTTGAACTACCTCCACAACGGACCCGACGGCCCTCCTTTCGTCCGCCTGACGAGCCGGAACCGCGCTTATTGCTTGGCGGACCTTCAGTTTTGGGCTGATGGCCGCAAGGCTACTCGCAAGAAGTAAGGGGGGGCGAGACATGGGGATCGAGAGCACGACCACCAGGCCGAAGGCCTATGAAAATATGACCCGAAGCGAGGCGCGTAGCCAGGTTCGTGAAGCCTTGCAAAGCTTCCTCCTGGGACTTTCGCCATTCATGAACACTACCGACACAGAGGGCTTTTCTGTGGATTCAACCCTAGACACCCCTTGCGTGGTGTCCCGTTGACCGCCCATCTGATCGGGCAGCAGATGGGCCTGGCCGAAACCGAGGCCGCAGACCTGCGCCAGTGCTCACAAGAAAAATCCCCAAGGGGATTTCTCGGCAAGGAATCTACTCCCGGCCTACTCCAGTGCACCTTTTTCGCCCATGCGCGGGACAACCGCCCGCGCCCATGGCGGGGTTCTTGGCAGGCGCTCAAGATGGGCCTGGGTCGCGTGTTCTCACCTCAGGCGGGAAACCCCGGCGGGACGCCCAAGCAGTCCATGCCCGCGATTTGCCCTGCATTCTTTGCGCCTGGTGCGACCCGATCCCGGGAGGCTGTCCAGGGCGTGTCCTTACTGATCCTGGACGTGGATAATGCCCGCGAGGAGCAGACGGGGTTGTTCTTCTCTTGCCCCCGCACTGGTGGGCCCAGCAACCGCCCGAAGACCATCAAGGTCAGGATCGACGCCCCGGTGACCCCTGCCGAGGTCCATGCCGCGCTTGAACAGGCCGGTGTAGCGTCCATGGGCTGGACGACCTGGAGCAATATTGCCGAACACCCCAAGCACCGTTGGGTTGTGCCTTTTGTCCTGCCCGTCCCGGTGGACCTCTGGGAACAAGCATCAAACTTCGCCCTGACCAAGTTAGGGCTCGATCGGTTTCGGCGTGGATTGGACCTTCCGGTGCTGCACAACCCTGCCGCCTTGGCCTTCTTGCCTGGGGGGCCTACCCCGGGCTCCATCGAGCGATTCGAGACCATCGGGAGCGCCCTTGAGATTCCGCTGGTGGACCTTCCAGCATTGCCGTGGGCGTTTCCGGCTCCTTGGCAGGCCGAGATCCTTGCTCAACGCGAAGCCGATCGCTCCAAGGGGGAGTGCTGGTTCAAGCGCTACCGCGTGGCAGGTCGCCCCGTGGACTTCAAGGGTCTGGAATTGGCTTCAATCCTCGAGGCGCGGGGTCTGAAGGTGGGCTGCCCCCGTTCGTATAAGACCGGCACCAAACGTCGCGCCCATTGCCCATGGGCCAGTGAGCACACCGGGGGGCTGGACGATGATTCGGTCGTTTTAATCCAGACTCCGGGAAGCTGGCCCTCTTTCAAATGCTCTCACGCTGGGCACCAGCACTTGGGGCTCCGCGACCTGCTTGAGTGGGCATGGGGGTTGCCGTGACCTTCAAGAAAAGGAATTTCGTTGAAATCCCGGATGGGGAGGCGAAACCCCGCGAGTCTTTCAGGCAACGCGCCGTCAGCATGGCCAGTCAACGCTGCGAGCTCTGGCACACCATAGATAATGGCCCTCCCCAGGCCTTCGCCTCATTTCGGAGGGATGGGCATACAGAACACGTTGAGCTCCGCACAACCGCCGGGCGCCTCTGGCTGGGGGGCCTCTTTTATCGTGAGACGAAGGAGGCCCTAAGCAGGATGGACACAGACGGGGCCCTGGACGCCTTAGAGGCCATGGGAATCCATGACGGGCCGCGCTTGCCGGTCCATGTCCGAGTCGCGGATCTGGGGGACCGGATCTTTTTGGATCTCGCAAACGAGGCCTGGCAGGTGGTCGAGGTGACCGCCTACGGCTGGCGTGTGATTCCAGGGGACCAGGCGCCCATCCGGTTTCGACGTCCCAACGGGACGGAAGCCCTACCCATTCCCGTGCTTGGCGGGAGCCTTGAAACGTTAGCGGACTTCATTCACACCGATCGTGCCGGATTGGCTCTTGTGGGGGCCTGCCTTCTGGGCGCCTTCACAGACCGGGGGTCCGCTGTTGTGCTCAGTTTTGCTGGGGGGCAAGGCACTTCAAAATCTACGTCAACCAAGGTGTTCCAGCGTCTTGTGGACCCGCGTGGGGGCTCCCTTCGGGCGGCACCAAAAAAGGAAGAGGACCTTGCTGTGGCAGCCCGGAACTCTTGGGTCCTCTCCTTTGATAACCTCTCCCGCATGAGCGCGGACCTGTCGGATGGATTCTGTCGCCTAGCTACTGGCGCCAGTTTCACGACACGGACCTTTTATACGAACGGAGAGGAAACCATCTTCTCTGCTCGGCGTCCGGTGATCCTCAATAGCATTGTCGACGTAGTGAGCAAGCCTGATCTCCTGGATCGGACAGTGTCCGTTCAATTACTGAAAATCACAGAGGACAAACGGGTGGAGGAGAGTGCCTTCTGGCCTGGGTTCGAGCGGGCCCGCCCAGGTTTACTGGGGGCAGCCCTGACCGCCTTGTCCGGTGCTTTAGCCTCTTGGGACGCCTCGCGCCCTGTGCGGCTGCCGCGCTTGTCAGACTTTTTCCATCTTGCCCACGCTGCCGGGAGCGCCCTCCCCGGGGGGATCTCAGCCTTTACGGAGGCATGGTCCGCGATGCAAGGAGCCTCAATTCAGAGCGCCCTGGAGGCCTCCCCAATCAGTGCCCCGCTCCTCCGCCTTCTCGAAGCGAGGGGTCGCTGGAAGGGCCCAGCCGGCGAACTGCTCCGAGAGTTAAACGCCTCCCGGGCAGGCGGCTTCAGAGAGCACGATACCTGGCCGATGACGCCCCAAGGACTCGTCCATGCCCTCCGTCGTCTGTCCCCTGCTTTGGAAGTTGTGGGCTGGCACATTGAGTTAGGGGTCAGGGGCAGTAGTGCGCGGCACGAACGCTTGGTCGTGATCGCCAGGGGTGAGGACATGGCCGAGCGGGTCGCGATCCTTCATGTGGACGGTGGTATGGAGCTATCCCAAGCGGAGCGCATGGCGGCCTTAGAGGTCGTGTCATGAGCCAACATTTCAGAAACCCCGCTCTCGCCGTGGAGTTTATATGGCCCTCCGATAGGTGCGATCAACATCCGGAGCCACTGTCCCTCGATGGATAAATCGGTGTCAGCCAGGGCACGTGCAGGGGGCCGCTCGTCAAAACACCCTTGGGCCGAGATCGAGGCCATCTATGTCCGCGGAGAGGACCAAAAGATGCTCGGGCTCAGCGGGAAAACGGAGCTCGTCCACATATGGCCGACCCAGGCCACACTGGCCCGGCGCTATGGAGTCCGTAAGGAGCAGGTCTCAAAACATTTCGCTCGGCCTGGGTCGGACGGGATGACGGCCCATCACCGCCAGGAAGCATTCCGTGCCGCCTACCAGAAACAACTAAGTGACAACCTTTTGAGGGCTTTTTCGGGGCGGGAACTTCGGCTGCGCCTGGCGACATTGGCCCTGGCGGAGTTGACCATCTACCAGATCGGCCAAGAGCTCGCCAGGCCCCAGGGGGCCGACTCCTTGCTTAGGCTCATGACTGCGGCCAAGAGGGCTCAGGCCCTCGGCATGGCGGCCCTGCACCGCCCGGATGAGGAGCCGAGGGAGGGTGGCGCCACGGGCACCGACGACTGGACCTTAATGCGTCAGGTCTGGCGCGGGACAAGGATGGTTCCGGAATTGGACCGGCCCGTCACTCAATTCCGCCCCTAGGGGTCCAACAAGCGCTTGGTTGTCCAAGGGAATACCGGGGCGGTGGGATGTCCCCGGCGCGCCCCAGGATCCGCTTTGGGAGGCTGTCCCAAGGTTGTGAAAAATAATTTCAAAAATTGACAATATTTGTCGCTTGGTTGGCGTTAGGATGATTCCAATTTGATTTATTTATACAAATAAAAGGAATTAAATAAATCACCCTAGGCATCATCTACTGATTTTCATTCAAGGCATAACTGGCCGAAGGAAGCAGCGTGATCGAGCAGGGTATGACTCCTCTGGCCCATGTGCACCAGTCTGCTGTGAGTGCTGCATGGAGAACTCATGCCCTGGAACAACACTTGGCAGACACAGCGAACCGCGCCGCGGACATGGCCACACCCTTCGGCTCAGAATCCTGGGCCTATTCCGCCGGACTTCTACATGACCTCGGCAAGTTCTCCCCCGACTTCCAGAACTACATCCGATTGAAGAGTGGCTTCGATCCAGAAGCTCACCTGGAGGGCGTGGGAGACAAAGTGGATCACAGCACGGCTGGGGGACTCCTGGCTGTGGACCAAATAGGCGTATCTGGCCGAATCCTTGCCTACCTGATAACCGGCCACCATACCGGCTTGTTGGACTGGATCTCTCCAACCCCGGGCAACTTGTCAGCGCGACTCGGGAAGAGGGAACTCCTCGAACAGGTCCGCAAAGGGAATGTACCTGATGCATTCCTGTCTGTTGCTCCACCCACACAGGCCCCCCGCGTGAAAAGTCCCGAGGACGCCCACATCTGGATCCGAATGCTCTTTTCTTGCTTGGTGGACGCTGACTTTCTGGATACCGAAGCCTTCATGGACCCCGACAAAGCCATTTCGCGAGGTTCTCTGGCTGCGGATCTGACGGATCTGAAGGCTCGCCTCGACCGGTATATGTCTGAGCTTTCGGCTGGAGCACCGGATTCGGAAGTGAACTGCGTTCGCCGAGAGGTCCTCGCCGCCTGTCGCCAGGGTGCCACACTGCCTCCCGGCCTCTTCTCGCTCACTGTCCCCACGGGGGGCAGCAAGACACTCTCGTCGATGTCCTTCGCCCTGGAACACGCCCTGGCCCATGGCAAACGGCGCATCGTCGTCGTGATCCCATATACCAGCATCATTGAGCAGACCGCCGAAGTTTTGTCCGCCGTCTTTGGGCCTGGGATGGTCTTGGAGCACCACAGCAACCTCGATCCAGTCCGAGAAACGATGGAAGGGCGCTTGGCCTCCGAGAACTGGGACGCCCCGATCGTCGTCACAACGAACGTGCAGTTCTTTGAGTCCCTCTTCGCAGCGAAGACATCGGCCTGCCGGAAACTACACAACCTCGTAGACAGCGTGGTGATCTTCGACGAGGCACAGATGCTGCCCTCGCCCTTCCTCAAGCCCATCCTCGACTCCCTTCAGACTCTTGTTCGCCACTATGGCGTCAGCGCAGTCCTCTGCACGGCCACCCAACCAGCCCTCCAGGGCCGTATCGGCTCCCAGCAGGCAGCATTTCAAGGCCTCGATGGCGTGAGGGAGTTGATGCCGGACCCTTCCGCCCTGGCCGCCCGTCTGCGTCGCGTCACCATGCGCCTTCACCACCCCGACCTGAAACCTGTCGAGTGGGCTGTATTGGCAGAGGAGTTGACCAAACAGGATCAGGTACTGGCCATCGTGAATACGCGCAAAGACTGTCGGGATCTCTATTCGCACATGCCACCCGGGACGGTCCACCTGTCGGCCCTCATGTGTGCCCAGCACCGAAGCGAGGTAATCGCCGACCTGAAGGCCCGCCTCAAGGGTGGCCAACCCCTGCGAGTCATCAGCACCCAACTTGTGGAAGCTGGCGTGGACCTGGACTTCCCCATGGTCTACCGAGCTCTGGCAGGGCTGGACTCCATGGCCCAGGCTGCCGGGCGCTGTAACCGGGAGGGGCGGCTCAATGAGAAGGGGCGCCTAGGTGAGGTCGTCCTCTTCGTCCCGCCCAAGCCACCCCCGGCAGGGCTGCTGAGGAAGGGGGAGGACGCTGCCCGGGAAATGCTCCGCGTCTGGCCGGATCTCTCCACTCAACTTGACCCGACAGCCTTCCGCCGCTATTTCGAGCTCTTCTATACGAGGGTCAACAGCTTCGATGAGAAGAACATCGCCGGGTTGCTGGTTTCGGGTGTTCTGTCGGGCCAATATCAGTTCCGCAGTGCGGCCGACGCCTTTCGGCTGATTGATGACACAGGCCAGGCAACGGTGGTGGTCTGGTTTGGCTCTCACCGCGACAAGGTTCATCGCCTCCTGGATGAGGTCCGCTTGGCCGGCCCCAGCCGGGCCCGGCTTCGAGCCCTCCAGAGATTCACCGTCACAGTTCCAGAGCCCATGTTCCAGAAGCTTCAAAGGAGCGGCGATGTGCAGGAGGTCGCGGGCCTGTGGGTCCAGTCTGTCGATGGTCTCTATGACGACACCCTTGGGCTTTGCGCTGACACAGCACGATTCCGTCCCGACCTCTACACCCTATGACCCAACCCGTGAAGGAGGTGCCCATGGAGCACCATGAGAAACAATTCTGCCTGGAGGTGCGAGGCGAGTTTGCCTGCTTCACACGCCCCGAAATGAAGGTGGAGCGCGTGAGCTACGACATCATCACGCCCTCCGCGGCGAGGGGGTTGTTCGAGGCCATCTTCTGGAAACCAGCCATCCGCTGGCAGGTCCGGAAGGTTGAGGTCCTCAACCCCATCCAGTGGGCCAGCGTTCGACGGAATGAGGTGGGGGCCGTAATGAGCGGAAAGGATGGCCTCTTTGTGGAGGACAACCGACAGCAGCGGGCGGGCCTCATCCTCAAAGACGTCGCCTACCGGCTCCACGCGGACATGGTCTATATTCCGCCCAGAGACCGAGAAGAGGCTGCCCGTCCAACCCCCGAATCCCTCACTGATCCAGAGGAGCGCCGCCTGCTGGGCCGTGACGAAAACCCCGGGAAATATCACGCCATCTTTGAACGCCGGGTTCGCAAGGGTCAATGCTTCAACCACCCCTACCTGGGTTGCAGAGAGTTCAGCGTGGCCTCGTTTCGCCTAGCTGGCGACGACGCACCTGCGCCAATCGACGAGTCCCGCGACCTGGGCTTCATGCTCTATGACCTGGACTTCGAGGCGGAGGGGGGGCCAGCCCCAGCCTTCTTCCGGGCTCGGATGGAGAAGGGCGTGGTTTCCGTACCCGACTGGGACGACCCCGAGGTGCGGCGATGATTCTTCAGGCGCTGCATGACTACTACCTACGGAAGGCGGCCGATCCGTCTGGTGGCATCGCTCCGGAGGGGTTCGAGTGGAAGCCGATCCCATTCCTAGTGGTATTGGACCCCGCGGGTCGGTTCATGGCGATCCAGGACACACGCGAGGGTGAGGGGAAGAAAAGGCAACCCAAGGCCTTTCTGGTCCCAAAGGCCGAGAAACGGACGGTCGGAATTAAAGCAAACCTCCTCTGGGACAATGCGGAATATGCACTCGGGGCAAACCCGCGTGAACGCAAGGACATTGCAGAGCGCCATGGGGCCTTCCGAGCCCGACTCGATGGGTTGGGGGATGACCCAGAACTCAAGGCGGTGAAAGCCTTCCTCGATTCGGATTCAGTGCCGCAGATCCAGGCACAGGAGGCGGCCGCCCCTCTCTGGGCGGAAATCCTGGAGGCGAATGCCAACCTGACCTTTCGGGTCGACGGGTCACCGCATTCCTCCATATGTGATGCCATGGCAGCCTCACTAACGAGGGGTCAGCAGGCCGCCGTGTCCGATGGCATCTGTCTGGTCACCGGCACGGCAGCCCCCATCGCTCGCCTACATTCATCTGTGGCTGGAGTGCGCGGAGCCCAATCATCCGGCGCCGCCCTAGTCTCGTTCAACCTGCCGGCATTCACTTCCTACGGCAGGGTCCAGAGCCACAACGCCCCGGTGGGCGCCTTCGCGGCCTTCGCCTACACCACCGCCCTGAACACGCTTCTTGCCAGGGACTCGCGACAGAAGGTTCAGGTGGGCGATGCAACGACCGTGTTCTGGTCCGGGAGGAAGGCCACCCGGCTCGAATCGGATTTCGCGGCCCTCTTCGGCCTGCCCGACAAGGACAATCCAGACGCGGAAACAGAGGCTGTCCGGGCCCTCTACGCCAGCATTCGCACGGGCGAGCGAGTAGAGGGCGACGACACCCCGTTCTTTGTGTTGGGACTGGCGCCTAACGCCGCCCGCCTTGCAGTCCGCTTCTGGCATCAGGACACCCTAGATGGCATGTCCGCCAAGCTGCGACAGCACCTCGACAACCTGGAGATCGTGTGCAGCCCACAGGACTCTGGCCGACGAGCTCTGATGCCCCTGCTCTGCGACCTGGTCCTGCAAGGCAAACTCGACAACATCCCCCCCAACCTCGCCGGCAATGTGATGCGCGCTGTGCTCAGCGGCGGACCCTACCCCCAAACCCTCCTTCAGATGGCCATCCGCCGAATTCGGGCTGAGCGCCAGGTGACCCGAATGCGCGCCGCGGTGCTGAAGGCCGTTCTAAATCACTCCCAGAAACATAGTCCCAACCCATCCAAGGAGATTGCCGTGAGCCTGGACCCCGCCAACCTAAGCCCCGGCTATCGCCTGGGCAGACTCTTCGCCGTTCTAGAAAAGATCCAGGAGGACGCCCACCCCAGGCTCAATGCCACCATCCGGGACCGGTTCTACGGAGCGGCCTCAAGCAGTCCGGCCTCGGTCTTCCCCCAACTCCTCAAGCTGAAGAACCACCACCTGGCGAAGCTGGAGAACCCCAGCTTCCGCCGTGCCCATGAGATTCGCCTTGGGGAGATCTTCGACGGCATCCAGACCATGCCCCCCCACCTCCCCATGGAGGAGCAAGCCCGCTTTGCCATCGGCTACTACCACCAGCGCCAGGCCCTCTTCACCAAGTCCACCAAACCCGAAACCACCCCCCAGGCCTAAGGAGCCCACCATGAGCATCACCAAGCGTTACGACTTCGTCCTGTTCTTCGATGTGCTGGACGGCAACCCCAACGGCGACCCGGATGCAGGCAACCTGCCCCGCATTGATGCAGAGACTGGAATGGGTCTGGTCACTGATGTCTGCCTCAAGCGGAAGGTGCGGAACTACATCCAGATGACCCAGGATTGCAACCAGCCCTTCGATATCTTCGTGAAGGAGAAGGCCATCCTGAACCGACTGATCGCCTCCACCTACGAAAGCCTGGGCATCGACCTTGAAAAGGAGCCCACTGACAGCGGCGATGGCAAGAAACGAAACACCAAGGGTGAAGCCCAGGGAAGCGAGGTGGACAAGGGCCGAAACGCCATGTGCGCACGCTATTTCGATGTCCGTACCTTCGGGGGCGTTATGTCAACAGGGGCGAACGCTGGCCAGGTCCGCGGTCCCGTCCAACTCACCTTTGCCAGGTCTCTTGAGCCCGTGGTGGCCCTGGAACATTCCATCACCCGTATGGCCGTCGCCACTGAGGCTGAGGCCGAGAAGCAGGGTGGGGACAACCGCACCATGGGGCGCAAGTACACCGTGCCCTACGGCCTCTACCGCGCGCACGGCTTCGTATCCGCCCACCTTGCGGGGCAGACGGGTTTCTCCGATGCTGACCTGACTTTGTTCTGGAAGGCCCTGGAGGACATGTTCGAGCACGACCGCAGCGCCGCCCGCGGGCATATGAGCACCCGCCACCTGGTGGTCTTCGAGCACGACACGGCCCTGGGCAACGCCCACGCCAGCGACCTCTTCGAGCGGGTGACCTGGTCCCGGACCACGGAAGGCCCTGCCCGCGCCTTCAGCGACTATGCGATCAAACTTGACGGGCAGGCCCTAACGGACTGCCTCAAGGTTGTCGCGGTCTGCTGATCCCATGGAAGACGACGACCTGCTCGTCCCCCTCTCCGCCCTGGAGCATTGGAGCTTCTGCCGCCGGCAGTGCGGGCTCATCCACATTGAGGGGCTTTGGGCCGAAAATGTTCGGACAATTGAGGGGAAGCAGTTGCACGAAAAGGTCGATCTTCCAGGTCTTGAACAGCGTCCGGGCCTCAGGGTGGCCCGGGCGCTAGCCTTGAAATCGGAACGCCTCGGGCTTGTGGGAAAGGCCGACTTGGTGGCCTTTTATGAGGATGAGGCCTACTCAACCACAGGACGCCCTTTCCCGGTGGAGTATAAGCGCAGCGCCAAAAACCGCTTCCGCCATGCAGAACTCCAACTCTGCGCGCAGGCACTTTGCCTGGAGGACATGCTCGGCGTGAAGGTTCCGGCTGGCGCCCTTTATTTTGGGGCTTCGCGCCGCCGTAGGGAGATCGACTTTGATGATCTCCTGCGCCTGGAAACCATCACCGCCACCCACGAAATCATGGATATGCTCCGGGAAGGCCGTATGCCAACCCCAGACCCAGGCCTCAAATGTGAGCAGTGTAGCTTGAAGGACCTCTGCCTGCCTGACCTCCCAGGCCCTGGCGCGCAGGCAGCGTATCTGCGGGGTCTTCGATGATCCTTCTCAACACCCTCTACCTGACGACGCCCGAGACCTGCCTATACAAGGAGGGGGAAACGGTCGTGGTCAAGATCGAGCGGGAGAAGCGCCTGCAAGTACCGATCCACCACCTCCAGGCCATCGTATGCCTGGGCGCGGTCTACCTCAGCCCAGAACTGATGCACTTATGCCTAGAGCGGGATGTTGCCGTGAGTTTTCTCACAGAAAGAGGCCGCTTCCTGGGGCGGCTAGAAGGCCTGGATCAGTCGGGTGCGCTGCTGCGCCTAAACCAGCACCAGGCCTACGCGGACACCCCCCAAAGCCTTGCCCTCGCCAAGTCCATGGTGCAGGGCAAGCTGGCCAATCAGCGTCATGTGCTTCAACGCTCCGCTCGAGAGGCTAATGGCGACCGCGCCATGGCACTGACCGAGGCCGCCGCACGTATCCCTAGGATCCAAAATCAGGTGGATCGAATGGAGACCCATGATCAAGTGCGGGGCTGCGAGGGGGAGGGGGCCGCAACCTATTTCAAGGTCTTCGGCCTGATGGTGCGCCAGCAACGGGAGTCCTTCCCCTGGAAAGGGCGCAACCGCCGGCCACCTATGGATGCCCTGAATGCCCTACTTTCCTTCAGCTATGCCCTGCTTTTGGGTGACTGCCTCTCCGCCATTCAGTCCGTGGGAATGGATCCCGCCTTGGGATTTCTTCATACCTTCCGCCCGGGACGCCCTGCCCTGGCTTTGGACCTAATGGAACATCTGCGCCCCCTGGTCGCCGATCGCCTGGCCCTCACCCTCGTCAACAACCAACAGGTGGATGGAAAGGGGTTCTGCATCACTGAAAGCGGCGCCGTGGAAATGGACAATGACACCCGCAAGACTGTCATCACCGCGCATCAGAATAGGAAGGCTGAAGTTATCCACCACCCGCTCCTCGACCGGGATGTCCCCTGGGGACTGGTCCCGCTTTTGGAAGCACGGCTCCTGGCCAGGACGCTTCGAGGCGATCTCAAGACCTTCCCCCCCTTCCATCCCAAAGGCTGAATATGGTCGTGCTTGTGACCTACGACATCCAGACTCTCGAGAAAGAAGGGCGCCGCCGCCTTCGGCGGGTTGCGAAAGCCTGCCTCAGTTGTGGACAGCGCGTCCAGTTTTCGGTCTTTGAATGCAAACTGACGCCCGCGCTGTGGACGGAACTTCGCGGGAAGCTGCTCTCCATCTACAATCCAAAGGAGGACAGCCTGCGGTTCTACTTTCTAGGTGATGACGATGTCATTAGGGCCGAGCACCACGGCACCAAACCCAGCCAGGACTTCGAGGCGCCGTTAGTCTTATGAACCCGCAGCGCGAACCTGAAGTGGGCGGCGTTTGGCAGGAACCTTCGCGCCAACCGCCAGATCCTTGAAAAATCAATCACTTAATGAGAATCTCTCATTCTAAATCCACGCGGGTAGGATTGAAGTGGCAAACCTTCGCGCAGCAATACATTCAACTCAATTGTTTGCATTGCTTAAGCTTGCAACAGTCGCGCGGGCCATCCAGCCCGCGCGTGGATTGAAACCAGGCATCCCCGCAGTGGCCGCGAGGCTTCCCTGGTCGCGCGGGCCATCCAGCCCGCGCGTGGATTGAAACACGAAGACCCACGCCCCGACCACCGCGAACCTCGTCGCGCGGGCCATCCAGCCCGCGCGTGGATTGAAACTATCCATTCTGGATGGCCACCGATGATGCCAACGTCGCGCGGGCCATCCAGCCCGCGCGTGGATTGAAACAGGACTTGGCGGGCAGCATTGCGGTGCAGCCGGGGTCGCGCGGGCCATCCAGCCCGCGCGTGGATTGAAACCGTCTAGCCTGTGTGCAAGCACCCCTGGAAAAAGGCGTCGCGCGGGCCATCCAGCCCGCGCGTGGATTGAAACACCGATGCGGAGCCCCAGCAGCATCATCATGGCGGGTCGCGCGGGCCATCCAGCCCGCGCGTGGATTGAAACGTCACGGTAGGAGAGCCATACGGCCTCGGATTCGTCGCGCGGGCCATCCAGCCCGCGCGTGGATTGAAACTCTTCTGTCCATGTGGGCAGGAGAGCCGAGGTCAGTCGCGCGGGCCATCCAGCCCGCGCGTGGATTGAAACAGCGCTGGCGTCAACATGGCGACAGGCTCCGGCGTCGCGCGGGCCATCCAGCCCGCGCGTGGATTGAAACGTGTAGTAGATAGTCCGCTGGTTGCTCACCCTCTGTCGCGCGGGCCATCCAGCCCGCGCGTGGATTGAAACCAGGAGGCACCTACTGAGGCACCCGCTGGGCCGGTCGCGCGGGCCATCCAGCCCGCGCGTGGATTGAAACCTGACTGGTTAGCGCCCGAGCCTGGGGCTGCGCTGTCGCGCGGGCCATCCAGCCCGCGCGTGGATTGAAACTAGGAGAGCGACCTCCATGGGATACACCCCCACCGTCGCGCGGGCCATCCAGCCCGCGCGTGGATTGAAACAAGCCCCTGCAACTGAACATGGGCGCGGAGAAGTCGCGCGGGCCATCCAGCCCGCGCGTGGATTGAAACTGCCATGAGGAAGGGGGCCGGAAATCCCGGGTGGGTCGCGCGGGCCATCCAGCCCGCGCGTGGATTGAAACATCCATGTGGTCGGGAATTTTTCCGGGATTGAGGTCGCGCGGGCCATCCAGCCCGCGCGTGGATTGAAACGACAAGGCCATCACCGCTGCCATGCCCGGCTTCGGTCGCGCGGGCCATCCAGCCCGCGCGTGGATTGAAACTCTTCGCGGGTCGCCAGCATCCACGCCCAGACCTGTCGCGCGGGCCATCCAGCCCGCGCGTGGATTGAAACGTGAATGCCGCGATGCAGTGGGGGACGGAGACTGTCGCGCGGGCCATCCAGCCCGCGCGTGGATTGAAACTAGCCATGACCCCCCTCGAGCAGCACCTGTCCCAGTCGCGCGGGCCATCCAGCCCGCGCGTGGATTGAAACAAGTCTGCCCTCGCTTCGCTTCGTCGCTGGGGTGTCGCGCGGGCCATCCAGCCCGCGCGTGGATTGAAACTCAGTGCAACGTAAGGGACTTACGGGGCCGCATCGTCGCGCGGGCCATCCAGCCCGCGCGTGGATTGAAACTACGACCCCAAGAGCAAGCAATACGCCCCTGCGTCGCGCGGGCCATCCAGCCCGCGCGTGGATTGAAACTGATACATGGCCTTGGTGCTGAGGATGCAGACATGTCGCGCGGGCCATCCAGCCCGCGCGTGGATTGAAACTATATCTAGCGCGGGTTCCGCTGACTTCCAGGGCGTCGCGCGGGCCATCCAGCCCGCGCGTGGATTGAAACAGCAACAAGACCGTGCGGATCGCCAGCATCGACATGTCGCGCGGGCCATCCAGCCCGCGCGTGGATTGAAACGACCAATTGCCAGACTCAGCTGAGACAGGACGCGGTCGCGCGGGCCATCCAGCCCGCGCGTGGATTGAAACTCGAAGAATGACATCGTCGCGGGAGCCGGTGGGGTCGCGCGGGCCATCCAGCCCGCGCGTGGATTGAAACTCCGCAACCGTAAGTGAATGTCCAGGAGATACCCGTCGCGCGGGCCATCCAGCCCGCGCGTGGATTGAAACCATGCGGGAATGGAGGCACCTTCCCGCGCGACGAGTCGCGCGGGCCATCCAGCCCGCGCGTGGATTGAAACCCTGGAGAGGGAGGTAAGCCGCACTCCGAGGGCTGTCGCGCGGGCCATCCAGCCCGCGCGTGGATTGAAACCCTAGGATCGGAGCCGTTGCCCGGTCTGTAGCAGTCGCGCGGGCCATCCAGCCCGCGCGTGGATTGAAACTGGATGAGCATCTCACTTACCCCCGGACGGCACGTCGCGCGGGCCATCCAGCCCGCGCGTGGATTGAAACCTAGTAGATGTTGCCGACCCGCCAGCCGACCCTCGTCGCGCGGGCCATCCAGCCCGCGCGTGGATTGAAACCGCTCGATCATGTCCTGATATACGATTTGCACCGTCGCGCGGGCCATCCAGCCCGCGCGTGGATTGAAACACCTCCAACGGCAACTGGATCTGTCCTCCTGGCGTCGCGCGGGCCATCCAGCCCGCGCGTGGATTGAAACATCACCTACAACCACGCATGGAAGGCCCTCGCCGTCGCGCGGGCCATCCAGCCCGCGCGTGGATTGAAACCCAGGTGGAGAAGCTGAAGGTCGCCGTGATGGCGTCGCGCGGGCCATCCAGCCCGCGCGTGGATTGAAACAAATCCGGGTCCGACCTGATCAACGCCATCTCCAAGTCGCGCGGGCCATCCAGCCCGCGCGTGGATTGAAACAGTATCTCGCACCGTCGAATACTTCAGGCTTTGAGTCGCGCGGGCCATCCAGCCCGCGCGTGGATTGAAACATCATGGACATGAAATAGCACCTTCACTACATCATGTCGCGCGGGCCATCCAGCCCGCGCGTGGATTGAAACTTGTCGATGACCAATGTGTTTCTGGTCTTCACCGTCGCGCGGGCCATCCAGCCCGCGCGTGGATTGAAACCACGTACTTAACGCGGCACAACCTGGCCCGTGCTGTCGCGCGGGCCATCCAGCCCGCGCGTGGATTGAAACTCAAGGGGCGGGGTGGGCCTGGGGGCCTTCACCGTCGCGCGGGCCATCCAGCCCGCGCGTGGATTGAAACCAAGATCCCATCCGAATCGACTCACTGTATGACGTCGCGCGGGCCATCCAGCCCGCGCGTGGATTGAAACACACACGGCGAGGAAACGGGATCGCGCGGTATGAGGTCGCGCGGGCCATCCAGCCCGCGCGTGGATTGAAACTAGACCGCTAACGCCTGCGCTACCAGGCACCCGGTCGCGCGGGCCATCCAGCCCGCGCGTGGATTGAAACTACAACCAAACCGCTTGATCTTGTCCAGGAGCCGTCGCGCGGGCCATCCAGCCCGCGCGTGGATTGAAACAGGTAGGAGATGACGAGGTTCGCGGTGGTCGGGGTCGCGCGGGCCATCCAGCCCGCGCGTGGATTGAAACAAGCAGAGCCGCCACCAGTGCCTGCTGCAGGTGCGTCGCGCGGGCCATCCAGCCCGCGCGTGGATTGAAACATCACGGGCAGGACCATGCCCCGCACGGCGCCGTCGCGCGGGCCATCCAGCCCGCGCGTGGATTGAAACTCTGGGTATGTCCGGGCCAGCACCAGCACCGGCGGTCGCGCGGGCCATCCAGCCCGCGCGTGGATTGAAACGTTGAGTCCCAGATCGGGACTTGGTCGGTGCAAGGTCGCGCGGGCCATCCAGCCCGCGCGTGGATTGAAACCGTGCCGATGGCGCGAAGAACGGCGACTCCTGCGTCGCGCGGGCCATCCAGCCCGCGCGTGGATTGAAACAGCGCGGCGATGACTGCTCTCGCACTGTCGGGGTCGCGCGGGCCATCCAGCCCGCGCGTGGATTGAAACGTCAATAACGCCCTGGCCCCAGTGTTCGGAGCCGGTCGCGCGGGCCATCCAGCCCGCGCGTGGATTGAAACCATAAAGACGCATTCGGGTTAGTCTGCGTCGAATCGTCACCTAGTCGAACAGCCCCGGTTGGCCTCCTGAGGCCACTCAAAAATTTCTTCGTTTGTCTCCTTGCTTAAGCTTCCAGTGTGCGTACACTAGCATATGACCAGTGTACATACACGGGTAACCCTGGGGGCAAGCTATGGTAGCTCGAATCAATATACGAATTAACGACAGCGAAAAGGAGATCCTGGAAAATGCTGCCGCAGTTCGCGGGCTCTCCTTGACTGACTTCCTGACGCAATCCGCCTTGGAGGCATCGAGGGAAGCAGCACCCGTTCTAAGACCCGTGCAAGGCACATTCACGGGGATTCCATCTTTTCTGAACGCGTCATTTAGGACGGCCACCCAAGGCGGCCCCCTTGGATATCAGAACGCTGGGTGGCAATTCGCATGTGGCCTCACCAGCGTTAGCCTTGAGCCAAACGATTTCGAGGGTGGACCTGGGGAATGGGCAGAACTCGTGGATCAAGAACTCAGCCCTATTCTGGAAGAAGCAAGTGACGACGGGCTCCCTCCCGAGGGCGTGAAGGCGTTCAAGGCCTGGATGAACTTCCGATATCCGGTTCTGGCCGAGAAGATCCCTTCCCGCCGCTGGGAGCAGTTCATCAAAGGGGTTGTCCAAGCTCACTGGAAACGGGAAATCTTCTAACCGGAATCCGCTCGGAGAGCAGGCCTGGCGCAGAATGATGAATGGCGGCCATCTGAATGGGTTGAGACCTACTTCAGGGTTGGGAATCAGACCGTCCAGACAGAGGGGGTGCATGTGTGCACACCCGGCGCGGGAGGGGCCTGGACCAATGGTGGTGGGCCCTCGTAGCCAAAGGGGGGGCCTGCCCGGAAACTAGGCAACCGAGAAAGCCTTTGTTCTCCCGGGAGATCGAGGCCTCCGCCTGGTGGTTCTGAACCGCCGATGTGGATTCCGGGCATCATGCTTCCCATGTGTGGCCGCTACACCTTCACATTCGACGCTGAGACTCTGGCCGAGGCCTTCGGCATGGTCCCCTATGGGTTCCACATCCAGAAGGGCTACAACATCGCCCCAGGCCAGTACATCGTCATCGTGCGTCCCGAGAAGGGCCACCTGGTTCCGGACGTGGCCTTCTGGGGCCTCATCCCTGGCTGGGTCAAGGACCCGAATGTCTTCTCCAAGCCCATCAATGCCCGCGCCGAGACCCTGGATGAGAAGCCCTCCTTCCGCACGGCCTTCCGCAGGAAACGCTGCATCGTCCCGGCCTCCGGGTTCTACGAATGGAAGGCCGAGGGGAAGGTGAAGCAGCCCTTCTACATCCACCCCACCGAAGGCGACCTCTTCGCCTTCGCCGGGCTCATGGAGGACTGGCAGGGGCCCAACGGCGAGATCATGGTCAGTTCCTGCATCATCACGACCGAGCCAAATGAACTCATGGCCGGGATCCACAACCGAATGCCAGTGATCCTGCCCCAGGAATCCTGGGGCCTTTGGACGGACCCATCGGCACAGACCCGGGAGCTCCAGCCCCTGTTGGTGCCCTACCCTGCTGAACTCATGGCCGCGCATCCCGTGAGCAGTGCCGTTGGTAATGTCCGCAACGATGGTCCGGGATTGATCCTACCGGTGGCTTAGGCCCCACTGGTGTCCGCAACGATTGCAACGCCAGGTGGGGTCATCTGATCCGACGAGGCAGCCTCCAAGGGCAATCTCCCCACGATCAACTGCCTCTTTGAGGTCGTCGGTCCAAAACGGGTAGCCGTACAAAATCTTGGCTGGGTGGATATCTCCGCAGGCGGGACAAGGCCCAGGTTCGCGGTCACGACTATTTGGCTTGGTCATGTCGAGCCCTCCCAGGCGACCGATAGCCCGAGTATCTGACTCCGGATTGGTCGTCCACTGTCCATTGGTCATGCCCAAGCTGGTCCTCCCATGCGCCACCCATTCCAGACCGATACCTTCGATCCCGGCGATCCTGAGTTAATAAAGCGGGTGTGTGCCGGGCGGAAGCTCCACGAGGGGTTCCACATCGGGTCCAATGCCCATGAGGTAGACGGAGAGAGGTGGATTCACTTCCACCAGAACTACCCAGACCCACGGCGCTACGAGTTCGCCACACCATTCCAGGGACACCTGGCCTATCCCCTGCCCGCGATCTACGGGGAGGACCCGCACCTGGCTATGAACGCTTTCGAGGCCCACTGGAACGCCGAGCGCCGGCGCCTGTGGGCACTGGAGCCAATGCCGGAACCTCTAGCCCCGCCGCCCTCATCACCTCCAGCACCGCCTCCTCTTCCGGTACAACCTCGAAAATCGGCCAGAGACCTTCACATCGTGGCGGTGTCAGGCGCTGTGCCTCGACCTGGCCTAGAACCCTGGACCGAGTTTGGTCATCGGGGATGAAGTGCATGATCCGAATTGGCGCACTGTAAAACGAAAACCCCCGCGTGGGGGCGGGGGCAAGAGAGTGCGGGACATGGGGTTCCCACGTCCACAGTGTAGGCTCAGTTTCCCCGCCGTGCTAGTGCTTAAACCCGCGCCCTGCTTGAATCTTCGGACATTCCTTCAGGCGTTTCGGACGTTATAAAAAAATGAACGTCCGACCCAAGAACCGCACCAGGAATGGCTTTCGGACATTTCGGACGTTTCGGACATTCCTTTTCTCTTTCTATAAAGAGAGAGGGAAAGAGGAGGGCATCCCCGGGTCTGACCAAGCCATGAGTAGGCTGAGAGTAGATTGGGGCAAAAAACAAAGCCTCCTGTTGAGGTGGGAGGCTTCGTAGGTGCTGTATTGATTGGAGCGGGCGATCGGGATTGAACCGACGACATTCAGCTTGGGAAGCTGACGTTCTACCACTGAACTACGCCCGCGGCAGGGGTCCATGCTAGCGCAAGTGGGACGGCTGGGCCAGCCTCCCGGCTCAGCCGAGGTAGGCGGCGAGGACGCGCTCGTTGCGGCCCAGCTCGGCGGGGGTGCCTTCGACGGCGATGCGGCCCCGCTCCATGACGTAGGCGTAGTCCGCGACTTCCAGGGCGCTCTTGGCGAACTGCTCCACCAGCAGCAGGGTGATGCCCTCCTCTTTGAGACGGCGGATGGTGCGGAAGACTTCCTGCACGATGACCGGGGCGAGACCCATGGAGGGCTCGTCCAGCAGCATGACCTTGGGCCGGGCCATGAGAGCGCGGCCGATGGCCAGCATCTGCTGCTCGCCGCCTGACAGGGTGCCGGCGGACTGGCGCGCGCGGTCGCGCAGGCGGGGGAAGAGGTCGTAGACGCGGTCCAGGTCGGGCTTGGCCTGGGCGTGGTAGCCGAGGAAGCGGGGCAGGCGGCTGTAGGCGCCCAGCAGGAGGTTGTCCTCCACCGAGAGGGGCCCGAAGACCTTGCGGCCTTCCGGGGAGTGAGCCAGGCCCAGCCGCGCGATGCGCGAGGCGTCCAGGCCCTGCACCTCCTGGCCGTCCAGCAGCACCCGGCCCCGGCTGGGCTTGAGACCGCCGGAGATGGCGCGCATGGTCGTGGTCTTGCCGGCGCCATTGGCGCCGATGAGGGCCACCAGGGTGCCCTGCTTCACGGTGAGCGTGGTGCCCGTCAGCACCTCGCTGGCACCGTAGCCCGCATGGAGATCCTCCACCTGCAGCATGGATCGCTCCTTCACGCGGGCAGCGGCTCGGTGCCGCCGGGAAGCTCGGGTTGAGGGGGCTGGCCCAGGTAGGCCTCGACCACCTTGGGGTGGCGCTTGACCTCGTCCGGGGTGCCCTCGGCGATGATCCGGCCGCCGTCCAGCACCGTTACCGTGTCGCAGAGCTCGCTCACCACGTCCATGTGGTGCTCGATGAGGATGATGGTGATGCCGCGCTGGTGGATGCGCTGGATGAACTCGATCTGCTGGAGCACGTCCGGGTGGGCCAGGCCGGCGGCGGGCTCGTCCAGGATGAGCAGGTCGGGCTTGCGGGCCAGGGCCCGGGCGATCTCGAGGAAGCGCTGGGCGCCGTAGGTGAGGTCCTTGGCCTTGACGAGGGCCTGGTCCCGGAGCCCGATGAGCTCCAGCAGGGCCAGCGCCTCGGCCTGGGCTGTGCGCTCTTCCCGGCGGGCCAGGCCCAGCAGCACCATGGGCAGGGGATTGCGGTAGACACCCTTGAGGGCCACCAGCACGTTCTCCAGGGCCGTGAGCTCGCCGAAGAGCTGGAGGTTCTGGAAGGTGCGGGCGACGCCGGCCTGGGCCACGCGGTAGAGGCTGCCGGAGGGCAGGGTCACGCCCCGCAGCTGAAGGGTCCCCGCCGTGGGTGTGTAGAGGCCGGAGATCACGTTGACGACGGTGCTCTTGCCCGAGCCGTTGGGCCCGATGAGGCCGTGGATGGTGCCGGCGCGCACGGTCATGGAGAGGCCGTCCACGGCCTTCACACCGCCGAAGTGGCGCTTGAGGTCGTCGAGCACCAGGAGGGCCGAGCCGTCCGCGGGGCGGACCGGCAGCATGGTGTCCAGGTCCGCGGGTTCCGGCAGCGGGGCGTGGGGCACGCGGAAGAGCTTGGCCAGGAAGAGGGCCAGGAAGCCCATGATGCCTTCGGGCAGGCCCACCACCACGGAGAAGAGCATCAGGGCGAAGATGGCCTTGCGCCAGTCCTCGGTGTTCTCCACGAGGAGGCCGCCGACCACCAGGAGACCCATGGCCACCACGGGGGCCAGGGCCTGGAAGGGGCGGGTGGTCTTCTTGACCAGGCCCCGCACGCCCGCGGCCAGGGCACCGGCGAAGCCCAGGCCCGAGAAGATCTGGAAGAGGTGTCGGCTCGAGAGCAGGTTGGGCAGGAGCACGATGACGGTGGCGCCCACGAAGGCGCCCCAGAGGCTCTTGCGGCCGCCCAGGACCACGCCCAGCAGCAGGATGATCATCAGGTCGTAGGTGAAGCTCTGGGGCTGGAGGTACTGGAAGTTGAAGGCGTAGAGGCCGCCCGCGAGGCCGCCCAGGGCTGAACCCAGGGCGAAGGCCGCCACCTTGTGCGCGTAGGTGCCCACGCCCATGGCGTCGGTGGCGATGGGGCTGTCCCGGAGGGCCTCGAAGGCCCGGCCCCACTGGGAGGCCAGCAGGTTCCGCATCAGCATCCACACCACGGCCAGCAGCACCATGCAGAGCCAGTAGAAGAGGGGCGGCGTCAGGGTGTGGCCGAAGAGGGTGGGGCGCGACAGGCTGAGGCCCTGGGCGCCACCGGTGAGGCCTTCCAGCTCGTTGAGGGCGGTGGTGCTGAGGGCGGCGAAGCTGAGGGTGGCCAGGGCGAACTGGGGGCCCTCCAGGCGCAGGGCGGGCAGGGCCAGCAGGCCGCCCAGCACGAGGCCCACCACCGTGGCCGCCAGCAGCGCCGGCACCATGCCCAGGCCGAGCCTGGTGACCACCAGGCCCGCGGCGTAGGCGCCCAGGCCCAGGAAAGCCACGTGGGCGAGGTTCACCTGCCCCAGGTAGCCCACAGTGACGTCCAGGCCGATGAGGAGGATGCCATAGATGGCCAGCAGCGTGAGCAGGCCCAGGGCGTAGGGGTTCACCACCAGCAGAGGGATCGTGGCGAGGAAGGCGAAGACGATGAGCTCGGCGCCGCGGAGGAGGAGAATTCTCTTCATCTCACACCTTCCTGATGGTGGCTTTGCCGAACACCCCGTTGGGGCGCAGGGCCAGGGCCAGGATCAGCAGGATGAGGCCGGGGGCCTCCCGCCAGCCGCTGCCCAGGTAGAAGCTGGCGAGGCTCTCCAGGGCGCCCAGGAACATGCCCACGAGCACCACGCCGAAGCCCGAGTCCAGGCCGGCGACCACGGCCACGGAGAAGGCCTTGAGGATGAGCGCCGAGGCCATGGTGGGACCTACGGTGGTGATGGGGGAGACCAGGATGCCCGCCAGCGCCGCCACCGAGCCGGACAGGCCGTAGGAGAGCATGACGGTGCGGGTGGAGGAGATGCCCATGAGCTCCGCCGCGTCGCGGTCCGCCGAGACGGCCTCGAAGGCCTTGCCCAGCAGGGTGCGGCGCTTGAAGAGCTCGATCAGCCCCATGATGGCGAAGACGCCCACGGCGACCGAGAGCTCCAGGCGGGTGACGTCCACGCCCAGGATGTGGATGGGATCGGCGGAGATCGGGGTGGGGAAGGGGCGGTCGTCCCGGCCCCAGATGTTCTCGGCCGCCGAGAAGAAGAACAGGCCGATGATGATGCTGAGCAGGATCCAGCCCTCGCTCTTCTGCTCCAGGGCCAGCCGCACGCCGGCCCGCTCCACCACCAGGCCCATCAGGGCCCCGAACAGCAGCCCCCCGGGCACCATGGCCCAGTAGGGGAAGCCGAGGTTGGTGAGGGTGAGGCTGAAGAAGGCGGAGACCATCACCAGCTCACCCTGGCCGAAGTTGATGCTCTTGCTGGTGGCGAAGGTGAGCTGGAAGCCGTAGGCGATGAGGGCGTAGACCAGCCCCATCAGCGCGCCGCTGACCGCCATCTGTCCGATGATCGCTGCGTTCATGGCCGGCCTGTCCCTGGATGCGAGGAAAAAGCCGGGGGGCCGAAGCCCCCCGGGTTGGCGGATGCGGTTCCTACTTCTTCTTGGTCTTGGCGGGCGTGGCCGTGGTGGCCGACTTGATGAGGCGGGCGCGGTCGGCGTCGTTGCCGAAGACCACGCGGCCATCCTTGACCATGCCCATGACCACCTGCTCGCGGCGGAAGGCCTCGTGGGTCTCGTAGTTGGCCGGATCCCACTTGGTGTAGGGGTGGTTCCAGGTGGCGATGACGCCCTTCACCGGCTCCTTCAGGTCCTCCAGGGCCTCCTTGATCTTGTGGGTGTCGGTGCTGCCGGCCTGCTTCACGGCGGCCGCCAGGATGTAGAGCGCGTCGTAGCCCTGGGCCGCGGCCACGGCGGAGGGGATGCGGTCCACCTTGTAGGTCTTGTGATAGCCGTCGATGAAGGCCTTGGCCTTGGGAGTGATGGCCTCCTCGATGAAGGTCTGGGGCATCAGGGTGCCGTTGCCGTTCTTGCCGGCGTTGTCGATGTAGTTGGACATGGAGAGCGTCCAGCCGCCGATGAGGGGCGCCTTCATGCCGATCTTGGCCTCGCCGTTGGACACGGCGGCGAGCTCGGGGCCGATGGCCCAGATGAGGATGGCCTGGGCCCCCGCGGACTTGGCGCGCAGCAGCTGGGCGGTCATGTCCTTGTCGCCGATGTTGAACTTCTCCTGGGCCACGACCTCGAGCTTGTTGCCCTGCTTCTTGATCTGCTCCAGGATGTCGTCGCGGCCGGAGACGCCATAGTTGGTGGAGTCGAAGACCACGGCCACCTTGGTGAACTTCCGGTTGATGGCCTCTTCGACCACCATGGCCGCCTGGATGCCGTCGTAGGCCGCGAAGCGGAAGATGGAGTTGTCCTTCACGCCGGCCTTGCTCCACTGGGTCATGGACGCCGAGCCCGCGGCGGGGCAGATGATCTTGGTGATGCCCTTCTCCTGCAGGTGCTTGTCGCCAGCCATGCAGACGCCGGTGTTCACGGTGCCGATGACGCCGGAGAGGTCGCCCATGGCGGCCAGCTCCTGGGCGATGAGGGCGCCGCGCTCGTTCTTGGCTTCGTCGTCGCGCTCGATGACCTCGATCTTCATCTTCTTGCTGCCCACCTGGATGCCGCCCGCGGCGTTGATCTCGGCGATGGCCAGCTTGGAGCCGTCCCGGGCGGAGGTGCCCATGGGGGCGGAGCCGCCGCTGAAGGGGCCGGTGAGGGCGATCTTGACCGTGTCGGCCGCCTGGAGGCCCGAGGCCGCCACGAGCAGCAATCCGCAAAGGGTCTGCCTGAACATCGTTTCCTCCTGAAATGCACTGGGATTGAAGGTGGGTGACGGTCGCAAGTATAGCGACCCTTGGCTGCGCTGGGGAGGCTGCCTGTTTTATTCCAAGACCCCACCCGGGTGTCTGCTCAGGGCGGCCTGGACCCACTCCAGGAGGGCTTCGCCATTGACGATGCTCTGTTCCGCTACATACAGAGGGAGCTCCAGGACCTGGGCGTGCGCCGGGGTCAGTTTCACGGCGTCCTTCTGAGTGCAGACCAGCCAGTGCGCGCCTTCGGACCGGGCCCGGAGCTGCATCCGCTGGAGCTCGGCGGGAGTGGGCCCCCGGTGGTCCGGCAGGCTCTGGGAGCCGCACCAGGGCTGACCGGCCAGCAGCAGGTCGGCATAGAAGGCCTCGGGATGCCCGAGGCCACACCAGGCGAAGGCGGGGCCCTGGCCCGCCAGGGGCAGGGCATGGGCCGTGCCATCGTCCCAGCGCCGGAGTCCGCCCAGGGCGAAGTCCACCCAGAAGATGGGCCCGCCGGAGCCGTGCTCAGCCCACCAGGCCTCAATGCGGGGCCGGTCCTGGACCCGGGCGGCCCGGGTCACCACCAGGGCGTGGGCGCGGCGGGCGCTGGCCGCGGGCTCGCGCAGGTCGCCCAGGGGCAGCAGCCGGCCGTCCCCCCAGGCACGCACACCGTCGAGCACCAGGAGGTCGAGGTCGCGGTGCAGCGCCCGGTGCTGGAAGCCGTCGTCCAGCAGCAGGCACCGGAGGTCCGGCCGCTGGGAGAGGGCACGCAGGGCCGCAGCATGGCGCTGCCGGCCCACCACCACGCGTTGCGAGCCGAGGGTACGCGCCAGGAGCAGGGGCTCGTCCCCGGTCTGGCGGGGATCCGAGTCCGGCTCGACACTCATGGGGTCCACCGGGCGCCGACCGCCGTATCCCCGGGACAGCACGGCATTGGTCCAGCCCGCGGCCTCGAGGCCCTGGGCCAGGAACAGGGTGAGGGGGGTCTTGCCGGTGCCGCCGGCGCTGAGGTTGCCGACGGAGACGACGGGCACCGGCACCCGGGCCGCGCGCTCGGGATGGGCGTCGAAGCTCCGGTTCCGGGCGCGCACCACCAGCCCGTAGAGGGGGGCCAGGGGAGCGGCCAGGTAGCGCAGAATGGACATACCAAGAGACTAGCGGAGGATCGATGAGCGAGGGCATCCTGCTGACGAAGGTGGCGCGGGGCACCCTGCTGCCCGTGGACGAGCGGGTGGCCCGGCTGCAGGCGGCTCGGCCGCAGATCCTCGCCGCGCTGGAGGGCGAGACCGACGAGGTGGCCCGACAGGCCACGCTCGCCTGCCTGCTCTGGGAGACCCTCGCCCAGGCCAACTGGTGCGGCTTCTACCGGCGAGTGGGAGAGCGCCTGCTGGCGGTGGGCCCCTACCAGGGCGGCATGGGCTGTCTGCGCATCCCCTTCGAGCGGGGCGTCTGCGGAGCCTGCGCCCGGACCGCCACCACCCAGCTGGTGCCGGACGTCCACGCCTTCCCGGGGCACATCGCCTGCGACGGTGCCACGCGCAGCGAACTGGTGATTCCGGTCAACGTTGGGGGAACGGTGACCGCGGTCCTGGACCTGGATAGCCCTCACCTGGACGGCTTTTCCCTGGCAGAGGCCAGGCTCCTTGAGCATCTTCTGGTCCACGTGTTCGACCCTGGTTCTGTTCGCTGAAGTTCCTTCGGGCCTGACCCTGGAGTAACCTAGGACCTACTCCGGGAACCCGATGGCCGAACCCAGCTTCATCGAACAAAGCAAGCTGCGCTTCCGCGAAGGGGAGATCATCTTCCGCAAGGGAGAGATGGCCCAGCAGATGTATGTGATCCTCTCGGGCCGGGTGCGCCTCTATGTGTCCGAAGAGCCCAGCGGGGACTGGGTGGAGGAGCTCTCGAAAGGGGACTTTTTCGGCGAGGGCAGCCTGCTCGAGGCCCTGCCGCGCCAGCACACGGTGCTCGCGCTGGAGGACTCGGACCTCATCGCCATCAACCGGGGCACCTTCCTGCGCATGATCCGGCAGAACCCGGAAGTCTCGGTGAAGATGATGCAGCGCCTCGTGCAGCGCCACCGGGAGCTGGGCGAGCGCGTGGAGGCCCTGGATGCCAGCCGGCCCGCCAAGGTGGTCCCGGGCGGGCCGGTGGCCAGCCTCGTCTCGGTGCTGAGCGGCAAGCCCCACCCGATCCTCTCCCACGGCTCGCTCATCGGTCGCTTTGATCCCACCACAGGCGTGCACCCGGACATCGACCTGACGGAGGAGGACCACAACCTGAGCGTCTCCCGCCGGCATGCCCGCATTCTCTGCGAGCACGGGCGCTACTTCCTGCTGGAAGAGCCGGGCGTGGCCAACGGCACCTTCGTGCGCGGCGAGCGGATCCTGCCCGGCGAGCCCCGCGAGCTCAAGCCCGGCGACCGGGTGGGCTTCGGAATGGTGGTGCTCTTCTTCGAAAAGACCTAACTTCTCCTCTGCAGGGCGAAGTCTGGAGGTGACGCCATGGGAACCGACCTACATGTCGAGGTCTGGCAGGATGAGCACGGCTGTCTCCGGGAGCTGGTGCAGTTCGCCCTGGATGAGATCGGCGGGTCCTGCATCATCCGCGAGCGCAACAGCCTGGATGCCCTGGACGGCGACGCCAACGAAGGCGATACCGTCGTGGCGCGCTTCGGCGATCCCGAGGATGCCCGGGACTTCCTCCGAGACGAGGGCTTCGAGCCGCTGTAACCTGGGCCAGGCGCAAGCTTCAGGAGCCAGCCCATGCACTCACTCTTCACTCCGGCCGACCGGGAAGCCCTGTCGCTGCGTCTGGCGGAACTGGAGCCCGCCACGCCGCGCCGCTGGGGCACCATGGCGCCCGCCCAGATGCTGCTGCACTGCGCCATCGGGCTGGAGGTGGGCACCGGGGACCGGCCAATGCAGCAGGTCTTCCTCGGGAAGCTCATGACCCCCTTCCTCCGCGGCCGGGTGTTTGGCGACCAGCCCTTCATGCGGAAGGTGCCGACGGATCCGAGCTACGTGGTGAAGGGGGACCGGGACTTCGAGGCAGAGCGCACCCGCCTGGCCACCCTCATTGACCGGTTCGTGCAGCGGGGCCCCGACCGCGCCGCCGGCGCCGTCCACCCCTTCTTCGGCCAGCTCCAGGGCCACGAGTGGGGCATCCTGATGTACAAGCATCTGGATCATCATCTGAGGCAGTTCGGGGTGTAGCTTCCGCTCTGCTCCAAAACGAGGCCCGGCGATTGCCGGGCCTCGTTTTGGAGATGGGAACGGATGACTAGTTGGAGCCAATCCCCATGGCCTTGGCGGCCTTGGTGAGCTCGGGGACGACTTCGAAGAGGTCGCCGACGATCCCGTAGCTGGCCAGCTTGAAGATCGGGGCCTCGGGGTCCTTGTTGATGGCGACGATGAACTTCGAGCCGCTCATGCCGGCGATGTGCTGGATGGCACCGCTGATGCCGCAGGCGATGTAGAGGGTGGGACTGACGACCTTGCCGGTCTGGCCCACCTGCATGCTGTGGGGCAGGCCCCAGCCCGCGTCCACGGCCGCGCGGGACGCGCCCACCACGCCACCGATGGCGTCGGCGAACTCTTCGAGGAGCTTGAAGTTGGCGCCGTCCTTCATGCCGCGGCCACCGCTCACGATGACGTTGGCCTCGCTCAGGTCCACCTTGCCGCCGGCCTTGGCGAGGATCTCCTTGACCACGGACTTGAAGTCGCCGGCGGGGGCCGCCAGGGCCTCCGGGGCGCCCGCGCCGGCCTTCTCGGCGGCGGGGAAGACGTTGGGACGGGTGGTGGCCACCTGGACCGCGCTGGCGAAGCTGGTGGTGGCGAAGGCCTTGCCGGCGTAGACCGGGCGCACGGCCTGGAGCTTGCCGTCCACGATGGAAAGGCTGGTGACATCGGAGGCGTAGCCGGCGGCCAACCGGGCGGCGGCGCGGGGTGCCACGTCCTTGCCCACGGCGGTGGCGGCGGCGAGCAGCACGGTGGCGCCCTTGGCCTTGACCGCGTCCGCCACGACCTGGGCGAAGGCGTCACTGGAGTAGGAAGCCAGGGTGCCGCCCTCGGCGGTGAGGATCACGTCGGCGCCATACTTGGCGGCGTCGGCGGCGCCGGCACAGGAGGCGCCGACAAAGAGGGCGCCCAGCGGCTTGCCGCCGGCGTCAGCCAGGCGGCGGCCTTCGCTCAGGGCCTCGGCGCTGGGCTTGCGGAGCTGGCCATCCTTCAGTTCGCAGAATACGAGAATCATGGAGTCGTCCTTTCGAGTCGGAGGTCGGGAAGGCTAGAAGACCTTGGCTTCATCCTTGAGGGCCTGGAGCAGAGCCTGGGCCTGGGCGGCGGGTTCGCCTTCCAGCTTGCGGCCGGCGGGCCGCTCCGGGGGCAGGGCCAGGGCGCTGACCTGGGCGCCGGCCACGGCTGGGGCCGCGTCCAGCTCTTCGATGGTCTTCTTCTTGGCGGCCATGATGCCCTTGAGGCTGGCGTAGCGAGGCTCGTTGAGGCCCTTCTGGGCGGTGATCACCGCGGGCAGGGCGCCGGCCACGAGCTCGGAGCCGCCGTCGGTCTCGCGCTCAGCGGTGAAGGTGCCGTCACCGAGCTCGAGCTTCACGACCACGTTGGCCTGGGCCACGCCGAGCAGCTCCGCCAGCATGGGACCCATCGCCGCGTTGTCGCCGCCGAGGCCCTTGTTGCCGCAGAGGATCAGGTCGAAGCCCCTGTCCTTGACGTAGGCCGCGATCATCTGCGCCACGGCGAAGGCATCGCCCTGGCCATCGCCCTTGAGCAGCACGGCGGTGTCCGCACCCAGTGCGAGGGCGTTCCTGAGCACGTCCTTGGCGGCGTCGGTGCCGACGGAGAGGGCCACCACTTCGGCGCCCTTGGCTTCCTTGATGCGGATGGCCTCTTCCAGCGCGTACTCGTCGTAGGGGCTGGTGATCCATTTCACGTCGGCGGGATCGAGCGAGCGGCCGTCCGCTGCTACCTTGATCCGGCTCTCGGTGTCGGGGACCTGTTTGAGGGCGACGAGGATCTTCATGGGCGCTCCCTGATGCGTCATAAGACAGGTCGGCGAATCGCCGACCCCAAGGTAGAGTTTAACCAGACTGGGGGCATTCCCCGGCTCGCTTTTTCGGGTGACCACTCCTCGGGGCGCACTTGCCTTTGGGTAGGTTTCCTTCCCCTCGGGTAAGGTGGACGGAGCATGCGCGAGGCCACGCCGAAATTCCAGGATGCGCTCGTCCTCACCGGGGGCGGGACCGGTGGGCACTTCTTCCCTGCCATTGCCCTGGCCGAAGGGGCCCGGACGCGCTGGCCCCAGCGGTCCATCGCCTTCGTGGGCGCCCGTCGGGGCATCGAGGCGCGGGAGCTGCCCGGGAGCCCCTGGCCGCACCTGCTGCTGGACGTGGAGGGGATGGTGGGGCGCTCCCCCCTGCGCATGGCCCGCTCCGCCTGGAAGCTGTGGGGGGCCGTGCGCGAGCTGAAGGCAGTCTGGCGAAGGCAGCGGCCCTGGGCCGTCATCGGCACCGGCGGCTATGGCGCCGCCCCGGCCCTGCTGGCCGCCCGCGCCCTGGGCATCCCCTTCTTCCTGCACGAGAGCAACGCGGCACCCGGGGCGCTGGTGAAGCTGGTGGCCCCGAAGGCAAGGCGGGTCTGGTGCGGCATGGAGGCCGTCCGCCCCCTGCTGCCCGGAGCCGACTGCCGGGTGGTGGGCACCCCGGTGCGGGATGCCTTCCTCCGGGAGTTCCAGCCGGCTGGCGACCTCTTGGCCCCGTTCCGGCTGCTGGTGCTGGGCGGCAGCGGTGGGGCACGGTCGGTCAACGAGGCGCTCCTGGAGCTCGCCCCGGCCCTGCTCGACGCCCTGTCGGGCTGGGAGATCCTCCACCAGGTGGGGCCCGCGGAGATGGAGCGCCTGCAGGGCCGGTCCCGGCACCCCCGCCACGAGCTGGTGCCCTTCATCGCCGGCATGGACGAGGCCATGGAGTCTGCCAGCCTGGTGCTCAGCCGTGCCGGTGCCAGCACCTGCGCGGAGCTCAAGGCCGCGGGCCGGGGCGCGGTCCTGGTGCCGCTGCCCACCAGCGCCAACGACCACCAGCGCATGAACGCCCGGGCCATGGCCACTGAGGGCCGGGCCCGGCTGCTGGAGCAGGGCGAGGGGTTCTCCTCCCGCATGCAGAAAGTGCTCCGGGAACTGATGAGCAGCGCGCTGGAGCGACAGAGCCTGTCCAAGGCGCCCGAGCTCAACCATGCCGTGGCGCTGTGCCTGGATGATCTCGAAGGGCTCTGAAGTCCGTCGGGGCTCGGAGTGGAGAAGCAAACAACTCTCGCGGAGAAGGGGCGAGAGAGCGGAGGGGCGCGCAGCAAGCCTGGCCGGGAACGAGGCCCCTGACCCGTTCTACTTCGGCTGTCTGGGCTCGGCGGCCCAGGCCACGAGGATGGAGATGAAGTAGAGGCCCAGCAGGACCACGCTGAAGAAGATGGTGGTCACCACCACGTCGCCAGGCGTGAAGAAGGCGCTGAAGATCAGGATCACCATGGTGGCGTGGCGCCAGTATTTCAGCATCAGGCGCGCGGTCACGATGCGGAACTTGGCCAGGAAGAAGAACAGCACCGGCAGCTCGAACATGATGCCGGTGATGAGCACCGTGGAGATGAACAGGTCCAGGTAGTCCGAGACGTGCAGGTTGGCCCGGAGGCCCGCGGAGGCCGCTTCCTGGAAGAGGATGTCGCCCAGGAACTTGAAGGCCTGGTAGTAGGCGAAGGCCGACCCGCCCAGGAAGCAGCCGGAGGTCACCACCACGAAGGGGATCACCAGGCGGCGCTCCTTCGGCAGCAGGCCGGGCCGGATGAAGGCCCAGAGCTGGTAGAACAGGAACGGCGCGACCAGGAATGCGGCGGCCCACAGCGAGAGCCGCATCATGCTGAAGAAGGGCTCGGTCAGGTCCGTGAAGGCGAAGGGATCGAGGCTCGCGAGGGGCTTGCCCGTCTGCCGGGCCATGGCCTCGAGAAAGGGCTTCTGGGCCCAGGCCCAGAGCTTGAAGCGGAAGGCGTAGGTGATGGCGAAGCCCACGGCCACGATGAGCAGGGACCGCACGATGCGGACCCGCAGCTCCTGGAGGTGTTCCCAGAAGCTCATCTTGTCGGGCGGTGTGTCCGGAAGCGCCATGGTCCTCGGGGTGCAGGGTGCGGCAAGGGGAAGGCCCCGGGGGGCCTGGGACGGAAGGGCCGCGGCCTACTTCTTGTCCTTGTCGTGCTCCTTGTCCGTGACGACGTCATCCTTCACGGCATCCGTCAGCTCCCGGCTGGCCTTCTTGAACTCCTGGATGCCCTTGCCCAGGCTCTTGCCGAGCTCCGGCAGCCGCGAGGGGCCGAAGAAGATCAGCAGCGCGATGCCGATCAGCAGGATCTCCATCATTCCGAGGTTGCCCATGGTGCGCTCCGAGTTCGTCTGGCCGGGATCAGGGTTGCAGTTCACTCGGCGACAGGACGCCGGGCTGGTCGAGTTCCATTCTAAGCAGGCCTTGCCTGGGCGTGTTGCTCCGGGCGCCGATAATTCCTGTCCTGGCTGCCATCCCGGCCCGGGCTGCATCGGTGGCTCTTGTTCATAAAAGATGCACTGGAATGATTAAAGCGCCTCCTGCCGCGGCTCTGGTGGTCAGTCAGGAGCCTGCGACCGCGCGGCGGCCCAGGGACTGGTAGGTCCAGCCGGCGGCCTCCATGGCCTCGGGGCGGAAGAGGTTGCGGCCGTCGAAGATGCGGCGGGCCTTGAGGGCCTTGCCCACGGCCTCGAGATCGGCCTGGCGGTACTCGGCCCACTCGGTGGCGATGAGCAGCGCGTCGGCGCCCGAGCAGGCCTCCAGGGGTGTGGCGGCGTAGCGCACCTTGTCGCCGATGCGGGCCTTCACGGCCTCCATGGCGGCGAAGTCATGCACGACCACCTCCGCGCCCAGGTTCACCAGGCCTTCGATCAGCTCCAGCGCCATGCTCTCGCGGATGTCATCGGTGTCCGCCTTGAAGGCCAGGCCCCAGAGGGCGAAGCGGCGGCCCAGCAGGGGTGCAGGCACACCGGACTTGACGCCGAAGTGGGCCTTCACCTTCCGCAGCAGCACCTGCTTCTGGTGGCGGTTGGCCTCCACGGTGGCGGCCAGGGTCATGAGCGGGTGGCCCTGCTCGCGGCCGACCTTCAGCAGGGCCTGCAGGTCCTTGGGGAAGCAGGAGCCGCCGAAGCCGGGGCCGGGATTCAGGAAGGCGGGGCCGATGCGGTGGTCCGCGCCGATGGCGGTCTTCACGTGGTCCACATCCGCGCCCACGGACTCCGCCAGGTTGGCGATCTCGTTGATGAAGCTGATGCGCAGGGCCAGCATGGCGTTGGCCGCGTACTTGGTGAGCTCGGCGCTGGGGGGATCCATGCGGAACCACTTGCCGCCGCTGCGGTCCAGAAAGGGCTGGTAGAGGGCCTTCATGACGGCTTCGGCGTGGTCCGTGCGGCAGCCGACCACCACCCGGTCCGGCTCCAGGAAGTCGCCGATGGCGGAGCCTTCGCGGAGGAACTCGGGGTTGCTCACCACCTCGAAGGTGCGGTCCGTGTGGGCGGCGATCTCGGCGTGGACCCGGGCGGCGGTGCCCACGGGGACCGTGCTCTTGTCCACCACCACCAGGGGCCTGGCGTCTTTGGCGCGCAGGGCCATGGCCTCGCCCAGCTGACCGGCCACCGCCAGCACGTACTTCATGTCCGCGCTGCCGTCCTCGCTCTGGGGCGTGCCCACGCAGATGAAGGCCGCGTCCGCGTCGGCGATGCCGGCCCGGAGGTCCGTGGTGAAGCTGAGGGCGCCGGAGGCCAGGTGCTTCCGGAGCAGGTCGTCCAGGCCCGGCTCGAAGATGGGCGACTCGCCCCGGCCCAGGGTGGCCACCTTGGCCGCGTCCACGTCCACGCCGAGGATGCGGTGTCCCGCCTCCGCGAAGCACGCGGCGGCCACGAGGCCCACGTAGCCCGAACCGATGACCAGCACCTGCATGACGACTCCTTCGCAAACCTGTCGAGTGTATCGCGTTCCAGGGTTGGTATCATGGCGCCACGGAGACAGCATGGCGATTCTGGCGGCACCCACGGGCAACGAGGTCAACCTGCTGGAAGTCATGCTCCACGCGGGTCCGGTCGCCAAGGTGGTCATGGTGATCCTGGTCACCTTCTCACTCCTGAGCTGGGTCGTGATCCTCCGCAAGGCGCTGCTCTACCAGCGCTGCCGCAGCGTCTCCGAGCAGTTCCGCGGGGCCTTCAAGCGCGCCACGGACTGGCGCGAGTTCAAGCAGCAGGTGGAGAAGTTCGCGCTCAGCCCCCTGGTGGGGCTCTTCGTGGCGGGCTACGGCGAGGTGACCTACCAGCTGCGGCAGGTGGGCCAGGACGGGAAGGCTCAGCTGCGCAGCATGGAGGCCGTGGAGCGCAGCCTCCAGCGGGCTAGCGTGGTGGAGATGGGCCGCCTGGAGCGCTCCCTCGGGGGCCTGGCCACGGTGGCCGCGGTGAGCCCCTTCATCGGCCTCTTCGGGACCGTGTGGGGCATCATCGACGCCTTCCGCGGCATCGGCGCCACGGGCAACGCCAACCTGGCCACGGTGGCCCCGGGCATCTCCGAGGCCCTGGTGGCGACCGCGGCTGGCCTGGCGGCGGCCATTCCCGCGCTCATGGCCTACAACTTCTTCCAGGGGCAGCTCAAGCAGTTCCAGACCGAGCTGGACGACTTCTCCCTTGAGTTCATCAGCCTCTCCGAGCGGAACTTCACCTGAGCATGCTCCGGCTGCCCCTCTCCCTGGACTGGGAGGACTGGTTTCAGCTCTGCTGCCGGCCCTACGACCAGCCCGAGGCCCTGGACCGGTTTGAGTGCCGCCTGCCCCTGGCCACGGAGCGGGCGCTGGAGCTGTGCGCGGAGCTGGGCGCCCGGGCCACCTGGTTCTGCCTCGGCGACCAGGCCCGGCGCCACCCGGACCTGCTGCGCCGCATCGTCCAGGAGGGCCACGCCATCGGGCTCCACGGCCTCACCCACCGCCGGGCCTTCGAGCAGGATCGAGGCTGCTGGCAGGCCTCGCTGCGCGAGGGGAAGGCCCTCCTGGAGGACCTGACCGGGACGGCCGTGGTCGGCTACCGGGCCCCGGAGTGGAGCCTGCGGGGCGCCGCGGCGGACTGGTGGCGCGACCTGCCGGAGCTCGGCTTCCGCTACGACTCGAGCCGGGCGCCGCTGGCGGTCATCGGGGATCCCGCCTGGCCCCGGCGCCCCCACCTGCTGGCCAAGGATCTCTGGGAGCTGCCGCCGCCGGTGCTGTGGTCCGGTCCGCCCCGCTCGCCTCTCTGGGGCTGGGGCCTGCGGGTGCTGCCCTTCGGCCTGGTGCGCCGGGCCCTGGAGGCCCTGGCCCAGGACGATGCCGGCACCCCGCTGGTGCTGCATCCCTGGGAACTGGACGCGGGCCAGCCGGACCTGCCGGGCGCCGGTTTCGGCCACCGCTTCGCCCACAGCGCGGGGCTGCGCGGCCACGGGGACCGGCTCCGGGAGCTCTTCGCGGGCTTCCAGCTGGTGAGCCTCGAGACCTGGGTGGCGGCACAATGAAGGCCGCGCCACTCATCCTGCTCGCGCCCTCCGAGGACAAGGCCGCCGGTGGCGACCGGGGGCGGCTCCCCGAGACCCCCGCCCAGCGCTGGGTGCGTGAGCAGCTGGTGGCCCTGGCGCGGACCGGGGCTCCCGAGGCCCTGAAGAAGGCCTTCGAGGTGAAGGATCTGGCCCTGGCCAAGGCCCGGAGCGAGGCCCTGGCCCTGGGGGGTCCTGTGCCCCTGCTGCCAGCCCTGGCCCGCTACACCGGCGTGGCCTTCAATGCCCTGGACGCGGCCTCGCTGCCTCCCGCGACCTGGCGGCAGGTGTTCATCCTCTCCCTGCTCCGGGGCCTGGTGCGCGGCGACGAGCCGGTGCCGCCCTACAAGCTGAAGCTGGCCGCCCTCCCCGGCCTCAGGGCCCACTGGCGCGCGGCGCTGCCGGAGGCGCTGGCGGGCCTGCCCGCGGGCCCGGTGTGGGAGCTGCTGCCCGGGGACTCCGCGGGCCTCATCAAGGGCTGGGAGCGGCCCCGGCACACGGTGGAGATCTGCGACGCCAGCGGCCGGGCCGTGAGCCACTTCGCCAAGCTCTACCGCGGCCGGGTGGCGCGCTGGCTGCTGGCGCACCAGGAGGGTGATCCCCGGAAGGTGCTGAAGGGGCGCATCCCCGGCTGCCAGTGGTCCGGCATCACCGAGAACGACCGGGGCGGTCTGGCCCTGCGCCTGCTGGTGGAGTCATGAGCGACGCCTGCAACCGCACCCCTTTCTGGCAGCGCCAGCCCCGTCTGCCCGGTCCGGTCCAGGAGCTGCTCCGCGGACGCGTCGAGGCCGCGCTGGCTGACCCCGGGGCCCGGGAGGTGCTGGTCTGGCCCACGGTCCTGGCCGCGCCCCGGCTGCGCACGGAGCACCCCGACGGCCTGCCGGAACCCCTGCTGCTGAGCCACGCGGCCCGCCTGCTGGGCGCCCTGGGCCTGCACGACCCCGCCGGGGCCTGGCAGCACCACCGGGCCGCCTGGCCGGACACTGCCGAGCCTGGCCCCGGCGGCTGGCTACCGGGGGCCTCCTGGGGCGCCTGGGGGCCTCTGGTGAGCCTGCGCTGCGGCTGGCAGCTGGCGGCGCTCACGCCACTGCCCCTGGGGGACCGCTATCCGCTGGCCTGCGGGGTCTCCCTGTTCAACCACGGCCTCTTCCACGAGTGCCACGACGCCCTGGAGCCCCTCTGGAGCCAGGCCGACGGGGACCTCCGGGGCCGCCTGCAGGGCCTCATCCTCATGGCCGGGGGCTACCACCACCTCCAGCTCCACAACCTGCCGGGCCTGCTGGCCCTGTGGGCGGAGGCCCTGGACCGGCTGCGGTCCTGTGAAGGAGCCTTCCCCACGCCCTGGGGCGAGGTCGATGCGCGGGCGGCGCTGGACCTGACGGTCCGGCGACTGGACCAGGCCCGGCAGATGGACGATGATACGGACCTCGCGCCCCTCTGGGCCCTGGACCGCCCCACCTGGGAGTTGGCATGACGACGACGGCAGACCTGCTGGTGCTGGGCGCGGGGATCGCCGGCTGCTCGGCGGCCCTGCGCGCCGCGGACCTGGGCGCCTCCGTGGTGCTGGTGGCCAAGGATGACCTGGGCGGCAGCAACACCTCCTGGGCCCAGGGCGGGATCATCGGTCTGGCGCCGCCGGAGGAAGGCGACTCGCCGGAGCTGCTGGCCGCGGACATCGAGGCGGCGGGCGCGGGGATGTGCCGGCACGAGGCCGTGCGGCTGCTGGCTGAGGAGGGCCCCGGACTCTGCAAGAGCTTCCTCTGGGAGCGCCTGGGCGTGCCCTTCGACGTGGGGCCCGCCCTGACCCCGGATGCCATTGCCGAGGCCGCCCACAGCGCCAAGCGGATCTTCCACGCCAAGGACGCCACGGGGCTGGCCATCCAGACCGCCCTGAGCCAGGCCGTGCGCAGCCACCCGAACATCCAGGTGCGGGAGCGGCTCTGCCTGGTGGACCTCATCACCAGCCCCCACCACTGCCTCAGCCCGGTGCGGGTCTACGATCCCATCCGCGTCCACGGGGCCTTCCTCTACGATCCGGCCACGGGTCAGGTGGACGGGGTGCTGGCGCGCCGGACGCTGCTCGCCACGGGCGGGCTGGGCTACCTCTACCTGCACACCACCAACCCGCCAGGCGCCACCGGCGATGGGCTGGCCGCGGCCTACCGGGCCAGCGCCCGCATCGTCAACTGCGAGTACATCCAGTTCCACCCGACGGCGCTCTACGTGCCGGGCAAGCCCCGGACCCTGCTCACGGAGGCCCTCCGCGGCGAGGGGGCCCGGCTGGTGAACCGGAAGGGCGAGCGCTTCATGGCCAAGTACGCCCCGGAGCAGCTGGAGCTGGCCCCCCGCGACGTGGTGAGCCGGGCCATCTTCCAGGAGATGGCCGCCAGCGGCGAGGCCAGCGTCTACCTCGACCTGGCCCCGGTGGCCGCGAAGCTGGACCTGGAGTCCCACTTCCCCACGGTGCTGGCGGCCTGCCGGGCCGAGGGCCTGGATCCCCTCCGCCAGCCCATCCCCGTGGTGCCCGCGGCCCACTACTTCTGTGGCGGGGTGCTCGTGGACCTGGACGGTCGCACCAGCCTGCCCGGGCTCTTCGCGGCGGGCGAGGTGGCCTGCACGGGCCTCCACGGCGCCAACCGCCTGGCCTCCACTAGCCTGCTGGAGGGCCTCGTGTGGGGCCTCCGGGGCGCCGAGGCCGCCGTGGCGGAGCTGGCCGGGGCGACCCTGCCCGAGGCCGGCGACATGGCCCAGTGGCGGATGCCCGAAGCCACCGAGGAGACCGATCCCCTGCTCATCGACCAGGACTGGGGCCTCATCCGCAGCACGCTCTGGAACTATGCCGGCATCGTCCGCACCGGGGACCGCCTGCACCGGGCCAAGGCCGACCTGCACTACCTGGCCCACCGCATCGACCGCTTCTACCACGAGGCCCCGCTCAGCCGGGAACTGCTGGAGCTGCGCAGCGGCATCCTCTGCGCCCAGCTCATCCTCAACGCGGCCCTGCAGAATCCCGAGAGCCGCGGCTGCCACTACCGGGTGGACTGAGCGACTGGAGACCGCATGCGACGAACCGCCACACTCCTCCTGGCCGCTCCGGCCTTTCTCGCCGCCCAGGCCCCCCTGCCGGACGACGGGCGGCTGGACGCCGCCTGGTTCGGGCCCGCGGCGCAGCTGCAGCCTTCCAACTCCCTGGGGTTCCAGTGGCTGAAGACGGGGCTCGACCTGCGCCGCCGCAGCCTCCGGCTGAAGGCCTGGGAGCCCGCGGCCTGGCTGCTGGGGAAGCGCGCCACCAAGGATCAGCTGGTGCTGCTGCGTCTGGAGAAGGACCTGGTCCCCGATCTGGCCAAGGGCCTGCGGAAGGGGCTCAAGGGCGCCCTGCCGGTCTCGCTCACCGAGGGAGACGTCATCCTCGTGGGCCGCGTGGTGGACGCGGTGGGTGAAGAGAGCGACTCCATGAGCGCCGGCCCCTCCTTCCTGTCCTTCGACCTGAAGCTGGTGGACGCCGACTCGGGGGAGCTGCTGGCCGCCTTCCACACCACCCTCCGGGGGCAGGGACTGGATATCCTCGGCCTCCAGTACGGGCACTGGTGCGAGCGCCTCGGCCAGGCTCTCGCTCCGCTGGCCTCGCCGCTGGTCGGGACGGCTGCCGTCGGGAAGCCCGTGCCTCCGCCGCCGGCCCCGGCCTTTGACCTGGAGGGCGCGCTGCGCCGCATCGAGGGCCTCAAGCGCGACGGTCTCCTCACCGAGGCGGAGTGTCAGGCGCTGCGGCAGAAGGCGGCCGAGCGGGCCAGACTCCACGCGGCCTCGGCGGCTCCCGCGCAGTGATCAGACGGGCCAGGGCCCCGCGCCCAGCCGCACCAGGGCCGGTTCCTCACCGCTGAGGTCGAGGATGGTGCTGGGCACGCCCTCGGGCTGACCGCAGTCCACCACCAGCTCCAGGGCGTGCCCCAGCTCCTCCTCCAGCTCCCAGGCGGTGTTCAGCATGGCCTGGCCCGGCAGCACCACACTGGTGGTGATGATGGGCTCGCCCAGCAGGGTCAGCAGGGCCTTGCAGAAGGCGCTGGCCGGGATCCGCAGCCCCACCACCTGCTTGTTCTGCAGGTAGCGCGGGACCTCGCGGCTGGCGGGCAGCAGCACCGTGTAGGGCCCGGGCAGCAGCTGCTTCAGGATGCGGAAGGTGGGCGTGTCCAGGTGGCGGGCATACCGGGAGAGCATCTCCATGTCGGCGCAGAGCATCGACATGGGCTTCCTGGGATCGCGGACCTTGAGCTGCTGCACCCGGTCCACGGCCTTCTTCCGCGACGCCAGGCAGCCCAGGCCGAAGAGGGTGTCCGTGGGGTAGGCGATGACCCCGTCCCGGCGCAGCACCTCCGCGATGCGCTCGAGGTGGCGCAGCTGCGGGGTGTCCGGGTGCAGGCTGAGGATCATGGCGCGTCCAGGGCGGACCAGCGGGCGCGGCCCCGCGAGGGGTGGTCCCCGGTGCGCTGGAAGAATCTCTGGGCGAGGGCCGGGTCCAGCGGGGCCTCGATGCCGCTCCGCCGGGCCTGCAGGGCCAGCAGGGCCATGACCGTGAGGCTGTCTGTGAGCTCTCCGCTCAGCACGCGGCGGACGCAGTCCTGGAACGGCTCGCGGTGCACCAGCAGCTCCTCGCTGTCCTCGGGGTGGTGGCCGTCGACCGCCTCCAGGCCCGTGGCCAGGAAGAGGAAGGCCTCCTCTTCCGTGGAGGAGTTGCTGGGGTGGAAGAAGGTCAGCGGCGCCCAGACGCGGGCGGACAGGCCCGTCTCTTCCGCCAGCTCCCGGCGGATGGCCTCGAAAGGGCTCTCGTTGGCGTCCCCGCCGCCCTCCGGGAGCTCCCAGGAGTAGGCCTCCAGCGGGTAGCGCCACTGGCCCACCAGCACCACGCGGTCCTGCTCGTCCAGGGCCACGACCCCGCAGGCCGTGCGCACGAAACCGCAGACCGAGTAGTGGCCCTCGGCGCCCCGCCGGTGCCGGAAGCGGTCCTCGCGGACGCGGATCCACGGCGAGTCATAGAGGAACCGCCGATCCAGGACGGTGTAGGGGTCCGGGTGCTCAGGGCAGGGCAGGGGCTTCAGGTCCATGCCTTGAACATAGCGAAAAAAACGCCCGCGGTTGCGGGCGTTTTGGGGTGCTGGTTCGGGGACCTAGCGGCGGAGGCCCAGGCGCTCGATGAGCGTGGCGTAGCGCTCCTTGCTCTTCTTCTTCAGGTAGTCGAGCAGGCGGCGACGCTGGCCGACCATGATCATGAGCCCGCGGCGGCTGTGGTAGTCCTTGGTGTGGGTCTTGAAGTGCTCGGTCAGGTCGTTGATGCGCTTGGTGAGGATGGCCACCTGCACCTCGGGCGAGCCCGTGTCCGACTCGTGCTGCTTGTAGTCGTCGATGATGATCTTCTTCTGTTCCACATTGAGGGCCATGATGGCTCCTTTTCGGGGGTTCTCCCGTCACCCGCTGCCAACGCTGCGCGTTGCCAGATATCGCCTGCGGCGAAATCCTCAGTCCCGTACCAAGGATGGGTCGAACCTGGAAGAGGCCAGGCGCCTAATATCAATTACAGTTGATCTTTTTTTATCACCATTTTTTTCGGCTTCGCCGAGAAAAATGGTGCGGATAGAGGGACTCGAACCCCCACGTCTTGTGAACACTAGTACCTGAAACTAGCGCGTCTACCAATTCCGCCATATCCGCGTGAAAGATCGATCCGGGCCCCGAAGGTTCCGGTTGTGCCGAACTCCAAGCCTAGCGCGAGAGCCGCGGCGAGGCAACAGCGATTCTCACCACTCCCGGTAGGGGATGCCGTTCATGCCGGTGCCCTGGTGCAGGGTGTAGACGTCGTAGACGTGGCCCCCGCCCCAGCTGGTGCTGGTGGGGTCGTCGCTGGTGTTGCGCAGGCCCCACTCGGGCTTGCCGCTGAAGGGATCCACGGGGATGCGGCGGAGGAAGCGGACCTTCCGGCTGAGCGAGCCAGCCATGGGCACGCCTTCCACCAGGATCTCGAGGCTCTCCGGGTAGAAGTTGGCCTCGGCGGGCGGGGCCTTGATCTTCTGCGTCTCGGCCTGCTTCTTGTAGTCGTCGATGGCCAGGCGGATCTCCCGCAGGGCCCGCCGCAGCTCCAGCTCCTGCTGGCGCTTGAGCCCGTTCTTGGCCAGCGGTACCAGTACGGAAGCGAGGATCATCAGGACGGTGGCCGTGACCACCAGCTCCAGCAGGGTGAAGCCACCCTGGCGCTTCACTGCACCGTCACGAGGGCGTTGGACCAGCGCCCGGAGATGGGTCCGGTCCCCACCAGGAACTGCCCGCTCTGGATGAGGACGGGGGCATTGCCGGCGGTGAGGCCCTCCAGCTCCAGGGTGGCGAAGGGGCCGCTGTCGGTGCCCGTGGGGCTGCGCCGGAACACGAGCTTCAGGACGCCGTCCTTGCCCGGGAACTGCTCAAGGCTGCCGCCCTCGCCGCTGATGAACTCCCCGGGCGTGACGCCCTGCAGGCGCAGGCCCGGAGGCAGGCGCAGCTCCAGGGTGCCGGAGCTGAGGCCCTGGCCGCCGCTGACGGTGAGGGTGATGCGCGTCCGCTGGCCGGCCTTGATCTCGGAGGCCACGGGGGACATGAAGATCACCAGGTCCGAGGGCGCCGGGGGAGCGTCGGCGGGCGCGGCGGGCTTCTTCTCCTGGATGGCCGTGGAGGGGGCGACGGGCGGTACTGCCGGCGGTTCCTGCGGGGCCTGGGGCGCCGCCACCGCAGGGTCCGCGGGGGCGGGCGCAGCGGGAGGGTTCACCGGCGCGGGGGTGGGCGCGGGGGCGGGCCCTGGCTTGGGGGCCGGCGGCACCGCGGGCTTGGGCGCGGGGGCCTTCTTCTCCGGCAGCGGGGAGAAGGGGCCGGCCTTGGAGGCCGCGTCCTCGGGATTGAAGGGGGCCATGTCCTGCTCCGAGATCACGGGCTTCCGCACCAGCACCGCGCGGATGGTCAGGATCACGTCGGTCTTGGCCTTGCTGTTGTTGGTGTTGCCCAGCAGGCGGCCGATGACGGGGATGTCCGAGAGGCCCCAGATGCCCTGGAGGGACTTCTGTTCCTCGTCCTTGAGCAGGCCGCCGAAGATGGCCGTCTCGCCATCCCGCAGGCGGGTCTGGGTCTTGATCTGGCGCTTGCCGAGGTCGGGCCGTCCGGGCGTGGAGCCCGACTTCAGGGTGGTGACCTCGCTGTCGATCTCGATGGTGATCTCCCCGTTGTTGTGGACCCGGGGCTTGACCTTGATCTTCACGCCGACGTCCTCGTAGGAGAAGGAGGTCTGGCCGACGCCTCCAAGCAGGGAGGAGGCACTGGCTGTGGTCGCAGTGGTGCCGGTGGTGGGCAGGGAGAGCTGGCTCTGGGTGGTGGAGATCTTCTCGCCGATGTTGACCTCGCCGGACTCGCCGGAGAGGACGCGCACGTTGGGACTGGCCACCAGCCGGGCATCGCCGTTGCTCTTGAGGAAGTCCAGGGCGAGGTTCGGGAACAGCACGCGGATGTCGGAGGTGTGGATCTTGGTGAACCCGGAGTTGGTGTTCATGCCCGAGGTGTTGTTCACCGTGGTGGCGCCCATGCGGAAGGTGCCGGACGTGTCGGAGGCGTTCACCACCGGCAGGAGGCCCACCTGCTCAAGGCTGTTCTCGGTGACCTCCATGAGCTCGAGGTAGACCATCACCTCGGCCTTGGCCTTGTCCAGGGTGCGGATCACCTGGTCGACGATGGCCAGCTCCAGGGGCTTGGCCTTGACGATCAGCGCATTGATCCGCTTGTCCGTGAAGACGCGCAGCTGCGGGTTGATGGTCGTGAGGGTGGAGCGCAGCTCGTTGGGATCGGCGTGGGAGAGGTAGTAGGTCTTGATGATCTGGTTCTCGTACTGCTCCCGGTTCTGGGGGGTGGCCTTGAAGACCATGATCGTGTTCTTGTCGATCACCTTGTAGAACAGGTCGTTCTGCAGCATCAGCGTGTCCAGGACCCGCTGGAAGGGCAGGCCCCGCAGGTCGATGGAGATGGTCTGGTCCTGGAAGGAGGCGTGGGGAATGATGTTCACGCCCGAGGCCTTGCTCAGGGTGGCGAAGATCTCGCGCAGGCTGGTCCGGCGGCTGAAGTTCAGGTCGATGCCGTCCATGGAGCGCGGGTTGAGCTGGACGATGTTGGTGGCGTCAGCCTTGACCTTCATGAGATCCAGGTCCTCGGCGGAGTCCGTCTCGGCCTTGTCCCGGGCGGCCTTCTGCTCCAGCTTCATGAGCCAGTCCTGGGCGATCTGGTTGTCCGCGTCGAGGACCAGGGCCTTGCGGACCTCGGCGAAGACCGTGTCGGTGTAGCCCTTGGCCTCGGCCTGGCGGGCGAGGGAGAGGTGGCCCTCCGCGGCCCGCTGGGAGGCCCGCTTGACGCCGATCCGGGCCTTGGTGTTCGAGGGATCGCTGCGCAGGGCCGCCCGGTACTCGACGACCGCGTCATCGTAGCGGCCCTCGTCGAAGGCCTTGTTGGCCCGGTGCAGGCTGCAGCCGAGGGCCAGGAGCAGGAGGGCGGCCACCATCAGGGGTTTGCGGAGCAGGGCGAAGGAGGGAGTCGGCATCGGGGGCGTCCTTCGGATCAGAATTGGTTCGTCACGGCAGCGCCGCCGGAGGCCTCGCGGACCTCCAGGACCACGCGGAGGTCCGGGTACTTCGTGTTCTGGAACTCGGCCTTGGTGTCGAGAATGGACACGAGCTTCCAGCGTTCCTTCAGGAGGGTGCCCTGGGTGAGGGTGACGGGCTCCTCGCCCTTCATGAATGCGCCGACTGGACCCGAGGGGCTGCCCTTGAAGAAGCCGAGGTAGCGCAGATCCTGGGGGCGGCCGGCAAACTCAGCACTCTTGGCCTGGGCCAAGCGCTGGGCCTCGATTTGCTCGGCGGTCGGCGGCGGCGGCGGCGGCGGCGGGGGCGGCGCCTTCACTGGCGGCGGCGGGGGCAGGGACTCGAACACGAAGAGATCCCGCAGGACCTTGGGCTTGGGCGGCAGCTCCCCGGCCTTGTCCAGGGCGGCGAGATCCGGCAGCCGGCGCAGTCCCTGGAGCTGCCGGGTGTCGAGGCTGCCCCCGGTCCGGGCATCCGTCAGCCGGCGCGTCCTGGGCGCGTCGCCAGCGAAGACGGTGTAGAGGAAGTAGCCCATGACCACGACGAAGCCCGCGAGGGCGAGCTGGGTCTTGGGGTTCGCGCGCAGCTCCTGGAGCATGCCCTGGAGGTCGACGGGGCGGGCGGGGGCGCTCATGCTTCACCCTCCTCGCGCTCAGGGGCGCCGGCCTTCCGGAAGGCCCGCAGCACGATGTTGAGCCGGGCGCCTTCAGGGCTCTCTTCCAGCCGCCCGTCCCGGACCGCGAAGGGCAGGCCCGAGCCTTCCAGCTCGAGCATGAAGCTCTTGTGGTTGGCGTAGAGGCCCAGGGCGACGAACTCCACCTCCACGGCCTCGAGGTCCGTGCCGCGGGCCCCTTCGCGGCTGGGCAGGCCGTACTTCACGCTCTGCAGCCGGAGGCCGTGCTTCTGGGCGAGCCGATGCAGGGTCTTGCTGAGGCTCCACTGGAGCTCGCCCGCGGAGCCGCGGGGCAGCCGCGTCTCCAGGTCGGCCAGGGTCTCCTGGCCGCGCCGGAGGCGGTCCGCCAGCTGCTGAAGCTCCTGCAGCTGCTTCACCTGCTGGTTCCGGGCCAGCTCGGCCTCGCGCTTGGCCTTGAGCTTCTGGTTCAGCTGCTGGGAGGCGTCCGGCAGCAGGAAGACGGCCACCCCGAGGCCGATCGCGGCGGCCAGGGCGCCCAGGGCGAGGCGGAGGCGGCTTGCGCGCAGAGGGCTGGTCATTCGGGGCTCCTCGCATCGCTGGGGCGGACCCGGGTGCGGCGGGGTCGGGCCGGGGACTCCTGGTCTCCGGAGGGGGGCGGCGGGGGCTGGATGGTGGGTGCCGGCGCCGGCGTGGGCGCGGCGGCCGGGCGCACGGGGGCAGGGACGGGCGGCCGGGCCGGAGCCGGCGCGGGGGGGCGGATGGGCGCCGCCACCGCCACGGGATGGGCAGAGGCCCGGACCGGGGTCGGCGCCGGTGCGGGCACTCCCACCTTGATGGCTTTCACGTGGAAGGGGGGCGGCACCGCTGCGGCGGGCAGGCTCAGCTCGAAGTCCCAGCCCCCTCCGGCCCGCTCGGCTTCCCGCTCCAGCACGACCTGGGCGAAGACCGGCGTGCCGCGCAGGGCCTCGACGAAGGCGGCCTCCGCCTCCCGGGTCTTGGCCTCGCCCTTGAGCTTCATCAGCACCTGCTGGTTGTTGCTGCGGGCGCGCTGGATCCCCTTCAGCCGCATGTCGGGGACCATGCACTGCTCCAGCTCGGCGGTGAGCCGGGACCAGGGCAGGCTGCGCTCCTGCAGGATCTTCTCGGCGAGCTTCCAGCGGGACTGCTCCCGGCCCGCGTCCATGTCCTGGAGCGAGCTCTGGAGCTGCTGCTCCTGGTGGGAGGCGCGCCGGGCCTCCTCGGTCAGGCTCACGGCGTCACGGCCCGCCCGGCTCGCCTGGTGATAGGCGCTCCAGGTGAAGCCGATGCTGCCCAGCAGGACCAACACTCCGAGGCCGATGGCGGTCCAGCCGAGCGTCTGGTGGCGCTGGCGCCAGAGGCTGGGACGGGGGGCCAGGTTGAGGGGGAGGACCGGAACGGCCATCAGCGCGCCTCCCCCAGCACGAAGCGCTCGTCAAGGAAGCGCACGGGCAGGTTGCAGTCGGGCCAGGCGGGGGCGCCCCAGATGATCAGCTGCTGGGGGGTCCGCGACTCGCGCTGCAGGAAGGCGGCGCTGGGCTCGATGCGCTCCTCCAGCCAGGCGGCGGGCGCCAGGGGTTCGGACCACTGGCGCAGCAGGCAGAGCGTCCGGCCCCAGGCGACCAGGGTGCCGGCGTAGCGCCCGCCCTCCGCCGGGGTCAGGGAGAGCAGCATGCCGGGCAGGGCGAGGGTCGGGGCCAGCAGGTTGTAGAGGTGCAGCCAGCGCGGGATCAGGTTGTGCAGGGGGCGCTCCGTCCGGAACCCCAGCTGGAGCAGGCTCTCCCGGAAGTCCTCAGGGATGCCCGAGGCCAGCCACGTGCCAGGCTCGACCTCGAGGGCCTGGACGAAGTGGGGGGTCTCCAGGGCCAGGGCCTGGGTGAAGCGCCAGCGGAGGAAGGCCTCCTGGGCCTCGGCCCCCCGGGGCAGCTCCGTCAGGTCCCGCAGAAGCAGAGAGGGGACCCAGAGGTCCTCCACCACCCACTTGGTGGGTCCTGCGGGCAGGGCCGCCAGGGCGGGCAGGAGCTGCGCCTCGTCAGGCAGGTCCTGGAGGGGCGCCTGGTAGGGGCCGGCCAGCACGCGGTGGGCTTCCAGCCAGAGCAGGGTGGTGGCGGGGGGGGCGAGGAGCGAGAGCTTCACCGACGGGCCCCGGCCCGGCTCCCTGGATCCCCGGCCCGACCTGGGGTCGCGGGAACGCAGAGGGGGGCTTGGTACGGCTGCACGGAGGTCTCCTGTCGGGCCCTGGAACACCCGAGTCTAACGGGCTTCCTGTGGTTTCCCAAGGGGGCCTTGGGCTCCCACGGGCGGATCTCATCCATGGTGTGGAATGATGGAGGGAGATGTTCCCCTCCACCTTTCCGGGAGCGCCCCTCTGTGCGCCTGATCTCCCTCGAACTCCACGGTTTCAAGTCCTTCGCCGACGCCCAGAAGCTGAGCTTCCCGGGCGGCATGACGGCGGTAGTGGGGCCGAACGGCTGCGGGAAGTCGAACATCTCGGACAGCCTGGCCTGGGTGCTGGGTGAGCAGCGCCCCTCGATGCTGCGCGGCTCCGAGATGGCCGATGTGATCTTCAGCGGCACCGCCCAGCGGCGGCCCATGGGGCTGGCCGAGGTGAAGCTCCTCCTGGACATGCCGGATCCGGCCCTGCCCGGGGCCACCCGGGAGGTCACCATCTCCCGGCGCCTCTACCGTGACACCGGCAGCGAGTACCGCATCAACGGCCGCGAGGCCCGGCTGAAGGACGTCCAGGACCTGCTGCTGGATACCGGCATGGGCACCCGCGCCTACAGCTTCATCCAGCAGGGCCAGATCGACCTGGTCCTCAGCAGCAAGCCCAAGGACCGCCGCCTCCTGCTGGAGGAGGCCGCCGGCATCACCCGCTACAAGCTGCGCCGCACCGAGGCGGAGAAGCGGCTGGACGAGACCCGGGCCAACCTGCAGCGCCTGGACGACATCCTCTACGAGCTGAACAAGCAGATGGACTCCCTGCGGCGCCAGGCCTCCCGCGCCCGCCGCGCCAAGGAGCTGGACACGGAGATCAAGGCCACGCAGCGCATCCTGCTGGCGGGCAAGGCTGTGGAACTGGAGGCGGCGAAGCAGCGCATCCTCGACCAGCTGGACCAGACCGAGCGCCGGGTGGCGGAGCTGACCGCGCAGGTCTCGGAGAAGGCCTCGGAGGTGGAGTCCCAGCGCCTGGCCGTGGATGAGCAGCAGCAGGCCCAGGCCCGGCGGGCCAGTGCGATCCTGGGCCTGGACCAGCGCCTCCAGCTGGCTGATCAGGAGCGCAGCTTCCAGGAGGAGCGCCGCGCCGAGGCCGAGACCCAGGGGGGCCGCCTGCAGGAGCGCATCCAGGCCCTGGCCGACCGTCTGGCCGAGTCCGGGGACTCCTTCAGCGCCCTCGAGGCCCTGCTCCAGGAGGCCGCCGGGCGGCTGGCGGGGCGCGAAGCGGAGCTGGCCCAGGCCGAGGAGGCGGTGGCCCTGGCCCAGGGGGCCCTGCGGCACCAGGAGGCGGAGCTGCAGGCCCTGCGCGAGCGGAAGGCCGAGAGCCAGAAGGAGGCGCTGGCCCGCCAGAAGCAGCGGCTGGCCTTCCAGAGCCAGATCGCCCAGCTGGAGGGCCGCCTCGATGCGCTGAATCACGAGGAGTCCGTGCGGGCCCCGCGTCTGGAGGGGCTCCAGGCCGAGGCCACCCAGGCGGGCCGGACCCTGGAGGGGCTGGCGGCCCAGCTGGAGCAGGCGGAAGAGGCGGCCTTCGACCAGCGCCGCCGCGCCGAGGCCCTGGAGGAGGTCCAGCGGACCCTGGCCCAGGACCACCACCGGGCCGAGGCGGAGCTGGATGCCGCCGAGCGCCGGCTGCGCCAGCTCGCGGACCTGCTGGCCAAGAGCTTCGGCGACGCGGAGCTGCAGAAGGGGCTCACCTGGCTCCAGGAGCAGGGCTTCCGGCCCCGGTCCCTAGTGGAGCAGCTGACGGTCGACGAGGAGCGGCGCCCCGCTGTGGAGCGGCTGCTGGGCGTCTGGCTGCAGGTGCTCTCGGCGGACGCGGACCTGGCCCTCCGGGCCTCGGCGGCCCCGGGCCACCTGCTGCTGGCCCTGGATCCGTCCCTGCCACCACCCTCCGCGCCCGCGGGCTGCGAGGCCCTGCGCGACCGGGTGCGCTGGTCCGGCACCGGGCGGCCTCTGGGAGTCCTGCTGGACCGCTCCTTCCACTGTGCCGACGAGGCCCTGCCGGCCCTAGCCCTGGCCCATCCGGACCTGGCCTTCGTCTCGCCCGCGTTCATCCGGCTGCCCTTCGGGCCCGTGCAGCTGGGCGTGTCCGCCCCTGCCGCGTCGCCCCTCAAGCTGCGGGCCGAGCAGGAGGAGGCCCGGGGCACCCGGGAGGCCCTGCTGGACCACCTCGAGGAGCTGGAGGCCCGGCGCGGGCAGGGCGGCGACGAGGCCCGGGCCGCCCGGGAGCGCTCCCTGGAGATCGACGAGGACCTCCGCAGCCTCCACCGTCGCGTGGAATTACTCAAGGCCCAGTCCACGTCCCTGGCGGGGCAGCTCGCCGAGATCCACGCGGCCAGTGAGCGGGCGGACGCGCTCTGGGAGCAGATCGAGAACGAGATCAAGCGCCTGCAGGGGCTGCTGCGGGAGCTGGACGAACATCCCGAAGAGGCCGGCGACACGGCCCTCGAGGCAGCCATCCAGGCGGCCGAGGAGCTCGTCCGCGAGGTGCGGCACCGGCTGGACGAGCGCCGGGACCTGCGGGGCGAGGCGGCCCGGAGCCGCGACGCCGCCTGGGCCGAGCGGGATGGTCACGAGCGCCACCTCCAGCTGACCCAGCGGGGCCGCTTCGACCTGGAGGCCGAGCGCCAGCGCCTCGAGGCCGAGTCCGCGGAGCAGGCCGCGCGGGCGGAGCACTGTGTCCTCCGGCTCCGGGAGCTCGAAGCCGAGTCCCAGACCCTGCTGCAGGAGCGCAAGGGCGTCCAGATCCTGGCCCAGGAAGCCCAGCCCCGGCTGGAGCTGGGGCTCGAGACCCTGCGGGTGCAGGAGCGGCAGGCCCGCGAGCTACAGGAGGCCCTGGAGAACGCCCGGGCCCAGCACCAGGAGGTCCTGCTCCACGGCGCCCAGGTCCAGGGCAGCCAGGAGGCCCTGGCCAAGGAAGTGGAGCTGGCGCTGGGGCTGGAAGTCCCGGCCTTCCTCGCGGGCCTGAGCGAGGCCGAGCGGGAGGCCTGGGAGGAAGGCGAGCTGGTCCACCAGACCCGCCTGAACGAGCTGCAGGGCCGACGCATGGAGCTGGGCGGCGTGAACCCCCTGGCCATCCAGGAGCTCGAGGAGGCCGAGACCCGGCTGGCCTTCATGGACGAGCAGCGGGCCGATGTCACCAAGGCCATCGGCAACCTGGAGGCCACCATCCAGGAGATCAACCTCACCAGCGAGGAGCGCTTCCGGGAGGCCTTCGACTTCGTGAACCTCCGCTTCCAGGAGGTCTTCCGCGAGGCCTTCGGCGGGGGCAGCGCGCACCTGAGCCTGGAGGATCCCAAGAACCTCCTGGAGTGCGGCATCGACATCACGGCCCAGCCGCCGGGGAAGTCCGCCAAGGCCCTCACCCTGCTGAGTGGCGGCGAGAAGGCCCTGACCGCCATCTCGCTGCTCTTCGCGATCTTCCACTTCAAGCCCAGCCCCTTCTGCGTGCTGGACGAGGTGGACGCGCCCCTGGACGAGGCCAACGTCGGCCGCTTCGCCGCCATGGTGCAGAAGATGAAGGCCGACACCCAGTTCATCGTCATCACGCACCAGAAGCCCACCATGGTCGCGGCGGACACCCTCTACGGCGTCACCATGGAGGAGGCTGGCTGCTCCCGCCTGGTGAGCGTCCACCTGCGTGAAGCAGAGTCCCTGGTCTGAATCTTGTGTGTAACAAAAAAGGGTTGACGGGACCGTTTTCGCCCCACTTGACCGTGATTAAGGGCTTTCTCGGGGGCGGGGCGAAAGAAAGCGGAAATTGTGGAAAACCCGGATTCTGGACGGGCAAACAAAATCCGGGATTGTCGTCAATATAAATATTATAAATAATAAACTTACATTGATACAAATTTTCCCAATTTGAGCCTGGAAATCCATATCTAGACAAGGTTTAGGGTCCCGCCTGAGGGCTAATCCGCAGGCTTTTCCACACGCGTAAGCCGTGCCCACGTAACCGATTGAAAACACTTGGGTGACGAAGCTGTGTCCCCGGGGTGAACTGCGCCTGGCACCGCCCAGGGCGGCCCTGCCGGGCCCGGTTGCCCGTGTCCTGGGCCGCTCAGACCTCGGCTTCCAGGAACTCCATGCGCAGCCACTCGCGGATGGTCTCGTCCGCAACACCCAGCTGGGCGAGGTGCTCCGTGGCCATCTTGAGGCTCTGGCCCTCCTCCCGGCAGATCAGGAGGCGCTGCTTCCAGGCTTCCACGGCGCGGTCATGGAGCTCCGGCTCGCCGTGCTCCATGCGCTTCTGCAAGGCGAAGCCGAGGTTGTTGGCGGCCTTCCGGTGGTGGGGCTCGATGGCGAGGGCCCGCTCGTAGGCCTGGGTGGCTTCCAGCAGGCGCTTGGTGCCTTCCAGGGCCACGCCCTTGGCGTTCCAGACATCCGCATCTTCCGGCGCCAGGGTCATGGCCTGGTCCACCATGCTCATCTGGTCCTCGCGGCGATTGGCGAAGCGGTAGATCTCGGACATCCCCAGGTAGGCGCTGTACTCACCCGGATCCAGCTCAAGGGCCTGCAGGAAGGCCTGCTCGGCGGAGGCGGTCTGGTGGGTCTCGAGCAGCACGTAGCCAAGCTGGACCTGGAGGTCCGCCGCGTCAGGCTCGCGCACAAGGGCTTCCCGGTAGCAGCGCAGGGCGTCCTCCCAGCGGGAGTCTTCGCGGGCCATGTCGCCCAGGGCGGCCCAGGGGTTGGAGGCGTCGGGGTCGGTCTCGGCCGCCAGCGAGAAGTAGGACAGGGCTCCTTCGCGGTCGCCCATGTCGCGCTTCAGCTCGCCCAGCAGGGCCTGGGCCTCGGCCAGCACCGGCGCCGGCGGCGCCAGCAGCATCAGCGTGTGCAGCTGCCCCTGGGCCAGCTCCAGGTGGCCCTGCTCGCTGAAGATCTCCGCCAGGATGAAGTAGCTGGCCGGATCGCTGACGTGCAGGCTGCGGGCCCGCTGGATGCAGCGCAGACCCTCGGCCAGCTCGCCGCGGGTCAGCAGCAGCTCGCCCAGGGCATGCCAGCCCCAGTAGTAGGCATCGTCGGCGCGCAGGGCGGCCACGAGCTGGGCCTCGGCCCCCGGCAGGTCGCCCAGCTGCTCCATGGCGATGGCCAGCAGGCGGAGGGTGCGGGGATCCCGGGGATTCAGGCTGAGGGCCTTCAGCAGCCAGGCCTTGGCGTCGGCGGGATGGTTCAGGTGCAGCTGCACCAGACCGGCCAGCTCCAGGCACTTGGGGTCCTGACCGTTGAGGGCCAGGGCCTGCCGGAGGGCGTGCTCCGCGCCCTCGGGATCCTGGAGGAGCAGGCGCAGGTAGCCCAGGTTCCGGAGGTGACCCCCCTCGGTGGGCTGTTCGTCCCGCAGGGACTCCAGCTGACCCAGCAGCTCGGGGCCCTCTTCCGTGCCGTCGTGGTCGGTGAAGCAGAGCAGGCGCTCGAACCAGGCCTCCACGTGGGCGCGGTCCTCCGCGAGCAGCTGATCCAGGATCTCGCAGGCCTCCTCATGGCGGGCGCGGCCGTTCAGGGCCCGGGCCACGCCGAGGCGGTCACCGAAGGAAGAGGTGGCGGCGCTCTTCAGTGCCGTCAGCGCGGGGTCGAGCAGCTTGAGCCAGGGGCGTGCCATGGGATGCCTCGTGAGGGAGTCCAGGTTAGCACCAGGGCGCCAGAGGGGACCTCCGGGTGCGCAGTTCTCCGGAGCGCTTGGGCTCAGGCACCCAGGGCGCGGGCGATGCCGTCGCGCACGAGTCCCGCCATGGCCTCGCGGGTCTCCACCGTGGCCGACCCCAGGTGGGGCAGCAGCACCGTGCGGGGCACCCGCAGCCAGCGCGGATCGAGGCGCGGCTCACCCTCGTAGACATCCATCCCGGCGCCGCCCAGGTGGCCGGACTCCAGTAGGTCCATGGCCGCGCCCTCGTCCAGGATCCCGCCCCGGGCGGTGTTGATGAGCACGGCGCCGGCGGGGAGGCGCTCCAGGGCGGCCCGGTCCAGGAGACCGCGGGTCTGCTCCGTCAGGGGGCAGTGGAGCGACAGGAAGGCGCTGCGGGGAAGCAGGGCCTCGAGGGTGAGCCGCGGGGCCCGGCCGGTGCCGAAGGCCACCTCGCCTCCGGTGCCCTCGCGGTCCCAGAAGAGCGGGACCATGCCCAGGGCCTGGATCCGCCGCGCGAAGGCCTGGCCGATGGGACCGCTGCCGAGGATGCCGCATTCTTTGCCCGGCAGCCCGGGGCCCAGCAGCTGATCCGGGGCCCACCCGGACCACTGGCCCGTTCGGACCAGGGCCTCGCCTTCGGCCACCCGGCGGGTCAGCGCCAGGAGCAGGGTCAGGGCCAGGTCCGCCGTGGCATCCGTGAGGACGCCCGGGGTGTTCACGACGGCGATCCCGCGGGCCTCGCAGGCCTTCAGGGGCAGGTGGTTCACGCCCACGGAGCAGGTGGCCAGGGCCTTCAGCCGGGGGGCCCGGTCCAAGTCCGCCTCGGTGATGGGCTCGGAGACGATCACCACCAGGGCCTCGGCCCCGGGCAGGGCCGCCTCCCACTCCGGGGAGCGGTAGGGCGCGATGGCCAGCTCCGGGAAGCGGGCCCCGAGCTCGGCCAGGGCGGGGCCCATGAGCGGTGAGGTGGAGAGGATCCGGACGCTCATCGCTGGAGGGCTTTCAGGGCCTGCCGGAGGGCCTCGGCAAGAGGGGGTTTCGAGGCGCGGAGGCCGGCGATGACCGGGAGCACCGCATCCTCCCGGAAGCCGAGGTTCGTGAGGGCCGAGCGCAGGCTCTCCTCCCAGGAATCCCCCGGGGTCAGGCCGGAGAGGCCGTCGAGGCCCGTGAGGCCCCCCAGCTTCTCGGACAGCTCGAAGCAGATCTTCTCCGCGGTCTTCTTGCCCACGCCGGGAATGCGGGTGAGCGTCCGCACATCGCGGCCCCGGATGGCTTGCACCAGGTCGTCGAGGGAGAGGGCCCCCAGGGCGGCCAGGGCCAGCTTCGGGCCCACGCCGTCCACCTTGACCAGGAGCCGGTAGAGCTGGCGTTCCTGGGCTGAGGAGAAGCCCAGGAGCGAGATCTCGTTCTCCCGCACCAGCAGCTCCGTGTGCAGGATCACCTGGGCTCCCGGCTCGGGAAGCAGGCCATAGGTGGAGAGGCTGATGGCCGCCGCATAGCCCACACCGCCGCACTCCACGAGGGCGAGGTTGGGCAGTTTCTGGATGAGCTCTCCGCGCAGGCGTCCGATCATCCTTCGAGGATACCTCGTGGTTCCGGGGGTGTGTTGCTATGATGGCTCACCCTAATCCACCACCACCAACAACCGAGAGCAGACCATGGCAGACAAGGTCCTTGTCCAGGAACTCAGGCGGGTTGTCGGGGAGGCGAACGTCATCGACTCCGACGTGCACCTCCAGCTGTACCAGTACGACGCCTACCTCGAGGAGCGCCGCCCCGACGCGGTGGTCTTCGTCCACTCCACGGAGGAGGTGTCCCGGGTCCTGAAGCTCTGCCACGCCCATGGCGTCCCCTCGGTGCCCCGCGGCGGCGGCACGAACCTCAGCGGCGGGACCATCCCCTTCAAGGGCGGCGTGGTGCTGGAGATGATCCGCATGAACCGCCTGCTGGAGGTGGACCAGGGCAGCCTGCGGGCCCGGGTCCAGCCGGGCATGTTCAACCTGGAGCTGGGCAACGCCCTGGCGCCTCTGGGCTACCAGTACCTGCCGGACCCCGCCAGCCAGAAGGCAGCGACGCTGGGCGGCAACGTGGCGGAGAACTCCGGCGGTCCCCACTGCTTCAAGTACGGGGTCACCACGAACCATGTGGAGGGCCTGACCGTGGTGCTGTCCGATGGCGAGGTCGTGGAGCTCGGGGGCCAGGCGCCGGACACGCCGGGCTACGACCTCACCGGTGTCTTCGTGGGCAGCGAGGGCACCTTCGGCGTGTGCACCGAGGTGGTGGTCCGCATCGTCCGCCAGGCCGAGGGCGTCAAGACCCTGCTGGCCATCTACGACAGCATCGAGAAGGGCAGCGAGACCGTCTCCGCCATCGTGGCCGCGGGCATGGTGCCGGCAACCCTCGAGATGATGGACCAGCTGGTGATCCACGCGGTGGAGAAGTCCCTCGCCTGCGGTCTGCCCCTGGACTGCGCGACGGTCCTGATCATCGAGGTGGACGGCCTCAGGGATGACCTGGAAGAGCAGACCGGGGCCATCGTGCGGCTGTGCCAGGAGCACGGGGCGCGGGAGGTGCGGGTCGCCAAGGACGATGCCGAGCGCGCCCTGCTCTGGGCGGGGCGGCGCGGCGCTTTCGGGGCCGTGGCGCGCATCACGCCGAGCTACCTGGTGTGCGACGGCACCGTGCCCCGCACGGCCCTGCCGCTGGTGCTGAAGAAGGTGGCCGAGGTGGGCGAGAAGTACGACCTGAAGATCCCCAACGTCTTCCACGCCGGGGACGGCAACCTGCATCCGCTCATCCTCTTCGACTGGCGGAACCCCGAGCAGAAAGAGCGGGTGATGAAGGCAGGCATGGAGATCCTGGAGCTCTGCGTCCAGCTGGGCGGCACCATCAGCGGGGAGCATGGCGTCGGCCTCGAGAAGATGGACGCCATGCGCCTGGTCCTCACCGAGGACGACATGCGCAGCCAGCTGAAGCTCAAGCGGGCCTTCGATCCCGCGGACCTGGCCAATCCCGGGAAGATCTTCCCCGCGTTCCGGGAGGTGTCCTGTGCCCTGTGATCTCGAGTCCCTCCGGCGGCGCCTCGAGAGCCTGGTGGGGGAGGCCCACGTGCAGGCCGGCGAGGCGGCCACGGTGCCCTACTGTGTGGACGGCCTGCGGCCCGGACTTCGGGTGCTGCCGGGCACCCAGGACGAGGTGGCGGCGGTGGTGGCGGCCTGTGCCCAGGCCGAGGCGGCCCTGGTGCCCTGGGGCGGCGGCACGGCCATGGCCATGGGCAACCCGCCCCGGCGGCTGGACGTGGTCATCAGCCTCGCCCGGCTGGACCGGGTGGTGGAGTTCGACGCGGACAACCTCTGCATCACGGTGGAAGCGGGCATGCCCCTGGCCCGGCTGCAGGCGCTGGTCGCGGAGCGGGGGGAGCAGCTGCCCCTGGATCCGCCCGACGCGGACCGGGTCACCCTGGGCGGGCTGGTGGCCGCGAACCAGAGCGGTCCCAGCCGCCTGCTGCACGGCACCGCCCGGGACTGGGTGCTCGGCCTGCGCGCCGTGCTGCCGGACGGCACGCGCATCCACTGCGGGGGCCGGGTCATCAAGAACGTCACCGGCTACGACATGAACAAGCTCTTCATCCGCAGCTGCGGGACCCTGGGCGTCATCACGGAGGTCACCGTCAAGCTGCTGCCCCTGCCGACAGCCCGGGCCAGCGTGCTCGGCGCTTTTGTCGGGCTCGCGGAGGCCACCGCGGTCCTGGCCGAGGTGCAGGCTTCATTCCTGCTGCCCGAGGCCCTGGAACTGCTCGACCCCGCCGCGGCCGACCTGCTGCTTCCGGCCCTGGGAGCGGAACCCCGGGGCGCCTTCGCCCTCGTGGCCGGCTGCTCCGGCAGCCAGGCCACTGTCGACCGGCAGGTGCGGGACCTGGAGCGCATGGTCGCGGCCAGGGGCGGCCGCGTGCTGGCCCTCCGGGAGGCCGACTCCGTCCGGGCCTGGGCCGCCATCACCAACGTCCTGGGCAGCGCCACCCCCGATGCCCGGCAGGTGGTGTGCCAGATCGCCGTGCCCATCGCCCGGACCGCCGGCATGCTGGCCTCGGCCCGGGCCCGGGCCGGGGAGCATGGGCTCGCCGCGGCAGTGACCGCCCACGCCGCCAGCGGGGTGGTGAGGACGGTCCTCCAGGCCCGCAGCGGGCAGGCGGAGCCCGTGGCCGCCCTGGCCGCGGCCACCGAGGCCCTGCGGGAGGAGGCGACCGCCGCTGGCGGGAGCCTGGTGGTGCTGCAGGCACCGCTCGCCTTCAAGGGCCTGGTGGACGCCTGGGGGAAGCCGGGCTCCAGCTTCACTCTCATGCGGCGCATCAAGGCCGAATTCGATCCCCAGGACCTCTGCTGCCCAGGGCGCTTCCTGGGTGGGATCTGACTGCGAGGCACCCATGGCGACCCCCGAGCTGCTGCCCCTCTTCGACACCATCGCCCAGTGCAACCGCTGCGGCTTCTGCCAGGCGGGCTGTCCCGTGTTCCGGGTCAGCGGCGAGGAGCACTCCCTGGCCCGCGGCCGCCAGTCCATAGCCCGCAGTCTGATCCTCGGCAAGATGGAGCTCTCCGCGGAGGTCATCGACGCCCTGGAGGACTGCTTGCTCTGCCGTGGCTGCACGGCCCACTGCTTCCCAGGCATCAAGACCGACGTCATCGTCACCGCCATGCGCCACGCCTACCTCCAGCGCCACGGCCAGCCCGCCTGGCGGAAGCTCCTCTTCCGGAAGATCCTCTCGGACAGCGGCAAGCTCGAAACCGCCGGCCGCATGGCCCTCTGGGCAAAGCGCCACGGGTTCGCCGCCGCGGCCCGGAAGGTCACAGCCGGCGCTGCGGGCAGGCAGCTCCGGAGCGCCCTTCAGATCCTCCCGCCCATGGACGGCCTCCCCTTCCTGCGTGGGGAGCACGCCCAGGTCCCGAAGCCTGAGAAGGTCCTCCACCGGGTCGGCTACTTCGTCTCCTGTGGCCTCAGCTTCCAGTATCCCGAGGTGGTGGCCGCCACCCTGCGCGTCCTGGCGCGGAACGGCTGCGAGACCGTCGTGCTGGACAACACCTGCTGCGGCCGGCCCGCCCACTCCTACGGGGACCTGGACGCCGCCCGGGACATCGCCCGCAAGAACGTGGACCGCATGGCCGAGGCCCTGGGCTACGACGCGATCCTCTCGGAGTGCGGGAGCTGCAGCTCCTTCCTCAAGGAGTATGCGGAGCTGCTGCAGGAGGATCCTGTCTACGCCGGGAAGGCCGCGGCCCTGGCGAAGAAGGTCCGGAGCTTCAGCGAGTTCCTGGTGGAGGTCGGCACCGGGGTCGAGCTGGGGGCCCTCTCCGGCACCGTCACCTACCACGACCCCTGCCACCTCTCCAACCGCTTCTCCAAGATCACGGCGCAGCCCCGCAAGCTGCTGAAGGCGATCCCGGGCCTGACCTACAAGGAGCTGCCCGAAGCCGACTGGTGCTGCGGCGCCGCGGGCAGCTACACCTTCCGGCACCACACCGAGGCCAAGGGGGTCCTGGACCGGAAGATGGGGAACGTCGCGAAGACCGGGGCAGAGACTCTGGTCACGGAGTGCCCGGCCTGCATGATGCACCTGGACTACGGCTCCCGGAGCAACGGCCTCGGCGTGAAGGTCCGGCATCTGAGCCAGGTCCTGGATGCTGCCTATCAGGCTTCGGACTGAGGCCCTGGCACCAAAAGAATCGCCCGGCAGCTGCCGGGCGATTCTCGGTGGAGAGTGCAGACTCAGCGCGCGGCGACGGGCTCCCGCAGGCCCACCTCGGTCAGGGCGGCGGCCAGGTTGGCCACGGTGCCGTCCACATCGTGCAGCTTCTCCAGCCCGAAGAGGCCGAGGCGGAAGGTCCTGAAGTCCGCGGGCTCGTCGCACTGCAGGGGCACGCCGGCCGCTACCTGGACGCCGGCCGCCAGGAACTTCTTCCCGGTCTGGATGTCGGGATCGGTAGTGTAGCTGACCACCACGCCCGGGGCCTTGAAGCCCTCAGCGGCCACGCTGGGCAGGCCGCAGCTCTCCAGCAGGAGCCGGGCCTTGGCGCCCAGCTCGGCCTGTTCCGCCCGCAGCTTCTCGAAGCCGTAGGCCTCCATCTCCTGCATGACCGCGCAGTCCCGGGTGAGGGCGTCCGTGGGCATGGTGGCGTGGTAGGCGTGGCCGCCACCCAGGTAGGCGTCCATGATCGCGGACCACTTCTTGAGGTCGCAGGCGAAGCTGGTGCTGGTGGTGGTGGCCATGACCGACTTGGCCCGCTCGGAGAGCATCACCATGGCCGCGCAGGGGGTGCCGCTCCAGCCCTTCTGGGGGGCGCTCACCAGCACATCCACACCGAGGTCCGCCATGTCCACCCACATGCACCCGGAGGCGATGCAGTCCAGCACGAACAGGGCGCCGACCGCGTGGGCAGCCTCGGCCACGGCCTTGAGGTAGTCGTCCGGCAGGATGATCCCAGCGGCGGTCTCCACATGCGGCGCGATGACGACCTCGGGCTTCTCGGCGGCGATGGCGGCGACCACTTCGGCGATGGGGGTCGGCACCCAGGGGGCCTGCGGGCCTTCGCCGACGCGGCGGGCCTTGAGCACGACGTGGGAGGAGGGGATGGCGCCCATGTCGAAGATCTGGGACCAGCGGAAGCTGAAGAAGCCGTCACGGATCACCAGGGCCTTCTTGCCCGTGGCGAACTGGCGGGCCACGGCCTCCATGCCGTAGGTGCCGCCGCCGGGCACGAGCACGGCGGCCTCGGCGTGGTAGACGGCCTTCAGGATGCGGTTCATCTCCCGCATGACCTGCTGGAACTTCTTGGACATGTGGTTCAGGGAGCGGTCGGTGTAGACCACGGAGAATTCAAGCAGGCCGTCCGGGTCAACGCTGGGCAGCAGGTGTTTCATGGCAGGTCTCCTGGGAGTGGCTCAGAGCCAGTTGATGTCGGTGCCGGTCGGCAGATGCGGAGCGAAGATCGAGAGGAACTGCAGGCCCTCTTCCGGGGCCCGGGTGCTGTGGACGATGCCCCGGGGGCACACGTGCACGTCACCCGCCTGGACGGGGATCCACTCACCATTGATGAGGAGCTCGCCGTGGCCCCCGGTGATGACCACGATCTCGTCGCAGACCGTGTGGAAGTGGGCCGCGATGGTGGAGCCCTGGACGAGGGTGCGGATCATCAGCTGGGTCCGCGGGGAGTCGAAGGCGAGGTGGCTGTCCACCCCGGTGTCCGGCAGGGTCCGGCCCGCGTGGTGCTCTGCCAGATGGACGAGAACGCTCTCGCCGGGGGTTGAGTCGATCAGGCCTTTCAGATCCCCAGGCGCGTAAGCCAGCATGAGGCACCTCCCACGGCGATAAGGCTGGACCCGATTTCCTTTGAACACAAGTAGATCAAGAAAGACCTGCCCGGAGGCTTGTGATTGCTGGGGACCTCTGGTCCGATCCCGTTCTGCCCGGGGGCCGGAGGGAAAGGTTTCCAGGCCTCGGGGGGCATTCCCGGGCAGAGTCCCACGGTGAAACGAAGAAGGGCGGCTCGCGCCGCCCTTCTCTTCTTCCAATCTGCCGCCTTCCGGGGCGGCTACCCACTGCCTAGAAGAGCAGCCGGAGACCGAGCTGGGTGCGGCGAGGCGCGTAGAACGCCTGGGCCAGGCCCGGGTTGGCCGAGTGCATGCTGCTCTGGATGTCATAGCCGGTCTGCTTGTTGAACACGTTGTAGATGTCCACCATGCCTTCCACCCGATAGGCCTTGCTCTTCCAGAAGATCTGGGTGTAGTTGAGGTCCATCTGGTAGTGGGGCGAGGTGGTGTGCGAACCGGCAGGCTCGGCATAGCGGTTGGTGTCGCTGGTGCTGTTCAGACCCTCGGCAGCCTTGTCACCCGCGTAGCCGGCATAGGTGTAGTCCTGGTACTGCCAGGGCTGGCCGGACTGGTAGATGAAGTAGGCGCCCACCTGGCCCTGCCAGGCGAACTTGTAGCTGCCGAAGAGCTTCACCTTGTGGCGCCGGTCGCCGGACAGGTTGCCGTACTTGTTGTTCCAGAGCTGGCGGCCCCAGTCGTCGCCGATGTTGGAGGAACCCACGAAGACGTTGGAGTCATTGGCCAGGGTGGTGCTGGAGTTGTCCTGGTCGAAGTTGCCGTAGTAGTGGCTCCAGGAGTAGGAGAGGTTCAGGTAGGCGTTGGTCCCCTTCCACTCGAGCTCCATGCAGGCCTCGTAGTACTTGGTGAAGGAGTTGTCGAGCTGGGCCACCACGAAGGTGTTGTTCTGGTTGGTCGTGCTGATTGCCTGGCCCTGGAGCTGGTTCAGCATCACGTTCAGGTTGGGGATGTAGTAGGTCTTGGGAATGCCGCCGGGGGTGTTGAACATGACCCGGGCGCCGTTGTTGGTGTCTTCCCAGAAGTTCTCGCTGTGCCGGTAGCGGCCGTAGAAGCGCCCGCTCCAGCCATCACCGAGGTCCTTGGTGGTGCCGATGAGATACTCATCCACGTGGCGGGGCTTCATGCCGGCCTGCCAGAGCTTGCCGGTGGAGGAGGCGTCCGTGGAGTGGTCCACCTGGTGGCCGGTGGCGTCGAAGTAGACGTTCACAGTCGCGGCCAGGTTGCGGTCCCAGGAGGAGGCGCGGGGCAGGGAGGACACGGACGGGATGAAGCGGGCGAAGTTGGCGTAGACCGTGTCTTCCTTGGCATAGTTCCAGGTCACACCCAGGCGCGGCTGGAAGGTGTCGGCGGCCTTGACCTCGTGCTCCAGGTACTTGTTGCCCCGGGCCTGCACATAGCCGGAGACGGTGCTGGGATCTTCCCGAAGGCCCGAGCCGTAGAGCTTGTCATCGCTGATGACCATGCCCACGTTGAAGGTGAAGTTCCTCCACTTGATCTTGTCGTTGAGCTCGTAGTTGAGGGTCTCGTACTCGGAGTGGATGATGGGCACACCGGAGATGCCCTGCTGATTGACGGCCGCAACGTAGTAGTAGGGCGAGGCGGTGTTGGGCGAGGTCGGCGGAGTGGTGGTGAAGGCCCCGGAGGTGGTGATGAGGCCCCAGCCGTTGGAGATGCGGTAGAGGTCTTCCATCTCCTTGGACCACTGGACCCCGGCGTGGAGCGTGTGGGTCACGCTGGCCCCGAAGGTCGTGTCGAAGGCCAGCTCGTAGTTCCGCCGGAAGAAGTTCTGGTTGTTGATCTGGTTGTAGCCGCCCACGTAGCCGCCACCGGTGGCGACGCCACTGCTGTTCAGGTAGCCATACTTGGAGATGAGGGGGGCGACGAAGGCGTTGTAGGCGGCCTGGGCCGTCGTGCCGGGGGTGGGCACCTTGAACTGGCCCTGCGTGTCCAGGGCCGTCACATCGAGGTTGCCCGTGAAGGAGGGCACGGCGCTAGAGAGATAGTCCGGGTGGTCGGCGCTCTTGAAGATGAAGTTCGTGGTCTTGAAGTTGATGAAGCTGTTGGGGGTCACATTCCAGGTGGCCTCCAGGGTCGCGATCTTCATCTTCGTCTCGCCGCCCTGGCCGGTGGTGGCGGCATAGGCCGAGCCGCCGTAGCCCGAGTGGTTGACCTTGTCATCCGAGTCGCGCAGGCTGCCGTGGATCAGGATGTTCTGGGTCGGGGCGTAGGTCAGCTTGGCGAAGTACTCGTTGCGGTTCTCGGAGAGGTCCGGGGTCGTCCCGTAGAGATTCGCGCTGTTCTGCTGGCTGACGGTGGGGCGGTAGAAGGAGGCGAAGTAGAACAGCTTGTCGGCGAGGATGGGGCCGCCCACATTGAGGATCGAGTAGGTCTTGGTCTGGTCGTAGATGGTCGCGTTCGTGTAGTTGCGCCGGGCCACCAGCTTGCTCGGGAGGTCCTGATAGGACAGCTCCCCCGTGAAGGTGTTGGTGCCGGACTTGCTGATGGAGTTGATGCTGTAGCCCGCGGAGCGGTTGAAGCCCACGGCGTCGGCACCACCCTTGCTGACGGTGATCTGGTCGATGTCATGGCCCGAAGGCTGGGAGGACAGGGTTCCATACATGGGCAGGTTGACGTTCACGCCGTCGAACTGGTGCACGTTGTCCTGGCCGCTGCCGCCGGCGCTGGGGCCGCGGACCGCATCCTGGGTGTACATGACGCCGGGGATGAGCTTGACCAGGTCGCGATAGTCCTGGCCCACAGGCAGGGCGTTCATCACTTCGGAGCTGAAGGAGGTCTTGAGCTCGGCGGAGCTTGCATCCACCAGGCTGGCCTTGTCCGCCACGACTTCCACCTGGGCGCCAGCGACGGAGGCATCCGCCATGGTCACGTTGGCGGTGGTGTTCTGGCCGAGGACGACGGTGATGGCGCGCTTCTGGGCGTTCTTGTCGGAGAGGGTGTAGGTGAGCACATACTCGCCGGGCGGCAGGAACGGCACGCGGTATTCGCCGAGCTCGTTGGTGGTGACCAGCCGGGGCTGCGGCAGCACGTTGCCGCTCACGTTGATCCGGACGCCAGCCAGCAACTGCCCCTTCGTGCCGGTCAGCTTGCCGGAGATGGAACCCGACTGCTGGGCCATGGCCGGGAGGGCGACTAAGGTCAGTGCCAGCGCACTCCAGTAGCGTTTGTGCATCAGTTTCTCCTAAACAGGATCTGAGGGTGATAAATCATGACCCCTCATGAGTTGGAAATGGGAATTGATGACCTAACTGTATACAGCAGGTTAAAACTTTTGGACCGAAAAAACATCGACGTAAAATGAGAACGAGTCTCAAAAAACGATTTTTTTAAGGTCATTTACATGGATGCAGGGCTGTTGACTGAAATAAATGTTTAGACAACGGGTTGCCTGAGGGTTCGCCCGAGCCAGGTTTCCCGCACCCCTCGGCTGATATTGCCGATGAGCAGGGTCACGGCGCAGCCGATGAGGGTGTGCCACGTGAAGTCGATCCTCGTGCTGGCCAGCACTGCCACCATGGCGAGCAGCCCGCAGGTGAAGCCGAGGATCGCATCCACCTGCTTCGTCGCCTTGCAGAACAGGCCCAGGAAGAAGGTCCCCAGCAGCCCGCCGTAGGTGACGGAGGCGATCTTCAGGCCCAGCTCGACCACGGGGTTCTTGGTGCTCGTGAAGAGCATGGCCCCGCCGATGAGCAGCAGCCCCCAGACCAGGGTGAAGATCCGGGACCACCGGACCTCGCCGCGCTCGTCCAGGGCGCGGCCGAGCGGCGTGGCCTGGAACAGATCGAGATAGGTGGCCGAGGCCAGGGAGCTGATGGAGGAGGACAGGGTGCCCATGGCCGAGGCCAGCACGCCCGCCACCACCAGGCCGGCGACCCCGGTGGGCAGGTTCTCGACTATGAACTTCGGGAAGACCTCGTCGGAGGCCGTCAGCCCGAGCTGCTGATAGGTGACGCCGCCATAGAAGGCGTAGAGGCACAGCCCCAGCACGAGGAAGAACCCGAACTGGAGCAGGATGAAGCTTGCGTCGAGCATGAGGGCGCGCTGGCTGTCCCAGCGGTTCCGGCAGCCCAGGAGCCGCTGCACCAGCAGCTGGTCCGTGCCGTGGGAGGCCATGGTCAGGAAGGTGCCACCCAGGAGACCGCCGAGCAGGGTGTAGGGCGTCATCAGGAAGCCCGCCAGGGTGGTGCCGGTGTGGCCGTTGATGAGGGCGAACTTGTCCTGTCCGTTCGCCGTGGCGAAGGCCACCACGTCGGACCAGCCGTGGGGCAGGTGCTGGAGGATGAGGACCATGGCGGCCACCGCGCCGCCCAGGTAGATGAACAGCTGGACCACGTCCATGGCCACCACCGCCTTGAGGCCGCCCAGGTAGGTGTAGGCCAGGGTGAAGCCGCCGATGAGCAGGATGCTGGCGGGATAGTCCAGGCCGGTGATGAGGTGCACGGGGATCGCCGTGGCGAAGAGCCGGACGCCCGAGGCCAGGACCCGGGTGGCGATGAAGACCGCAGAGGTGAGCTTGCGGAGTGGGAGGCCGAAGCGCCGGCCCAGGAAGTCATAGGCCGTCTCCAGGTCCCCGCGGTAGTAGGCGGGGATGAAGACGACGGCGACAATCAGCCGCCCGATGAAGTAGCCCACCACCAGCTGCAGGAAGTAGAGGTTCCCCTTGAAGGCCAGCCCGGGGATGCTGATGAAGGTCAGGGTGCTGGTCTCGCTGGCGACGATGGAGAAGCCGACGGACCACCAGGCCATCTCCTTGCCGCCGAGGAAGTAGTCGCGGGAGCTGCGCTGCCGGCCCGAGATCAGGACGCCGGCGACCGTCACGCCCACGAGGTAGACGGCGACGATGACGTAGTCGAGCAGCGCGAAACCCACGGGCAAGATCCTCGATGCAGTTGGGTTCCAGAGTGGCACAGCAGATCAGCCGGTGTTCACCGGTGGCTGAATTGCTTTTTGCTTGAAATGCTCAGCCCGCCGCCTGCCGAACCCTGGCCACCCAGTCGTTCCAGGCGGCGGGGTCGAAGGCGGTGGGGCGGTGCGGGCCCAGGGTGCGCCGGTAGGCCCGCCCGGCTTCCACGGCGCCGCGCACGAGGTCAGCCGGGAGCGCCCGCAGCGCCGCCACGGTGCTGTCCAGGGCCGCCTGGGACTGGCAGACCAGCAGGCCCAGATGCCCCGCCTCCAGGGCCAGCCGGATCCGCTCGGGCCAGGGCCAGGCGGCGACGCCGCCCATCTCCAGGTCATCGGTGACCCAGGCGGCCTCGACACCCCAGGGATTGCCGGCCACCTGGGCGCGGTGGAGGCTGGCCGGCAGGCCCTCGCTCCAGGGCGTGCGGACGTGGGCGACCATCACCAGCCGGTCCAGGCGGGCGAGCCTCCGGAAGGGCGCCATGGCCCGCTCCACCGCCGCGGCATCCGTGAGCTCCGGCAGGGCGTGGTGGCTGTCCACGCGGGTACCCCCCAGGCCCGGGAAGTGCTTGAGGCAGCCCTGCACCCCCTCGGCTTCGAGACCCCGCAGGAAGGCTTCCGCCGCGTCGGCGGCCTCGCCGGGTTCGGCCGAGGCCCGGCGGTCACCCAGGCCCGTGCCGGGGATGCCGTCGTGAAGGTCCACCAGGGGGGCGAAGTCGATGTTGAAGCCCAGCATCCGCAGGCCCTCGCCCCAGAGGTGGCCCCAGCGCTCCGCGCCCGCGGCGCCGCTGGTGGTCCAGATCTGGCGGAAGGACGGCGTCTCACCTACCCAGACCTTCAGGCGCGAGACGGGACCGCCTTCCTGGTCGATGGCCATGGCCAGGGGGACTTCCCGCCCCCAGCGGTCGTGGAGCGCCGCGATCAGGGCGTGGCACCGGGCCGGACCCCGCGTCGGGTCCGGGTCGAAGTTGCGGGCGAACAGCACCACGCCCCCGGGCACGAGCTCCGCCGGGACCTCGGCGGCATCCTGGGCCTGGACGCCCATCCAGATCGTGCTTCCAAGCTCAGCGGACAAGCAACCTCCCGGCGGCTCCGGTCCAGGCGGGACTGCGCGGCCGGTTCCCGAAGCCTACAGGGATCGGGCTCCCGCCTCAACGCGGGGCGGCGGAGGCGGCCGACCGCAGGGGCCGCGACGACGGGATAATGCCGCTCGCCAAGGTCCCTGATCGCCTGTTAGGTTTTTTTCATGCACCACTGCGCCACGCCACGCCTGCCCGAACCCGCAGGAGTCCTCGCCCAGGGCCCCCGGTCCCAGGCCCCGGGGAGCGCGCCTTGAGCCGCATGCTGGCGGAAGCCCGGGAAGCGCCTGCCACCGTGGCCCGGCTGCTCGATCCGGGCGACGCCAGCTACCGAGACTTCGGCGCCTTCCTGCGGCACACGCCGCCGACGGGGATCCTGACCCTCGCCCGGGGCAGCTCGGACCACGCGGCCCAGCACACGGCCTACCTCATCATGGCGCGCCTGGGCCGGCTGGTGACCTCCCTGCCCATGTCCCTGGTCACCCTCTACCACGCGCACCTGGCCCGGCCGGGCCTCCTGGTGCTGGCCTTCTCCCAGTCCGGCCAGAGCCCGGACCTGGTCGATCCCATGGCCTACTTCACCCGGAACGGCGCCACCACCGTGGCCTTCGTGAACGACGCGGCCTCGCCCCTGGCCCGCGAGGCCCGGCGGGTCTTCCCCCTCCACGCCGGGGAGGAGCAGAGCGTCGCCGCCACCAAGTCGTTCATCGGGCAGCTCGTCGCCGGGGCGCGGCTGGTCTCCGCCTGGGAGCAGGACCCCGCCTTCGAAGCGGGCCTGGCTGGGCTGCCGGAGGTGCTGGAAGCCGCGGCCGGTGTCGACTGGTCCGCGGGCGTCCAGGCCCTGACCGCGGTGGACCGGCTCTTCGTGCTGGGACGGGGCACGGGCCTCGCCATCGCCAGTGAGGCCGCCCTCAAGCTGAAGGAGACCTGCGGCATCCAGGCGGAGGCCTTCTCGGGGGCCGAGGTTCGGCACGGCCCCATGGCCATCGTGGACGAGGGCTTCCCGCTCCTGGTGTTCGCGCCGCGGGGCCCGGGCCAGGCGGGCCTCCTCGCCCTCGCCCGCGACCTGCGCGACCGCGGCGCCCGGGTGCTGCTGGCCGCCCCGCCCGAGGTTCCGGGGGTGGACCTGCCGCTGGTCCCCGCGCTGCATCCGGAGCTGGACACGGTCTCCGCGATCCAGAGCTTCTATCCCATGGTCGAGGCCCTCTCCCGCGCCCGGGGCCTGGACCCGGACCATCCCCCCCGCCTCTCCAAGATCACGAAGACACGGTGAAGCCATGATTCCGCCCCGCACGGAACAGCCCCACCCCGGCCACGAACGGCTCGACGAGTACGGCACCCGCGAGCTGGTGGAGGCCTTCGCCGCCGACCAGGCCAGCGCCGCCACTGCGGTGCGGGCCGCCACCGACCAGCTCGCCCTGGCCGTGGAGGGCGCGGTCCCGCGCCTGCAGGCCGGGGGCCGGCTCATCTACGTGGGGGCCGGGACCTCCGGGCGGCTGGGCCTGCTGGACAGCGTGGAGCTGAATCCCACCTTCTCCTGGCCTTCCGACCGCGCCCTGGCCCTGCTCGCGGGGGGGCCCTCGGCCCTCTACGCGGCGGTGGAAGGCGCCGAGGATGACCGGGACCGGGGCGCTAGGGATCTCGCGGAGCTGCGGCCCGGCCCGACCGATGTCGTGCTCCTGCTCGCGGCCTCCGGCGCCACGCCCTACACCCTGGGGGCGCTGGCGGCGGCGCTGGCCGCCGGGGCCTTCACCATCGGCATCGCCAACAACCCTGGCTCGCCCCTGGCCGCCGGAGCGGACGCGGGCGTCACCCTGGACACCGGACCGGAGGTGATCTCCGGCAGCACGCGGCTCAAGGCCGGCACCGCCCAGAAGATCGCGCTCAACACCTTCTCCTCGGCGGTGATGGTGCGGCTGCACAAGGTCTTCGGGAACCTCATGGTCGATGTCCGGCCCACCAACGCCAAGCTGGTGCGCCGGGCGCTCCGGCTCATCACCCTGGCCACGGGCCGGGACGAGGCCCGCGCCCGGGCGGCCTTCGAGGCCTGCGACGGCCAGGTCAAGACGGCGATCATTGCCGTCCTGCTGGACCTCGATCCCGAGCAGGCGCGGGCCCGTCTCGCCGCCGTGCAGGGCAGCGTGCGCGCGGCGCTCCGGACCTGAGCGTGGCCGAGCTCCCCTCCCGGTCCCGCTGGGCCGCCTCCCCCTGGGCCTGGGTCCCCTCCCTCTACTTCGGCCAGGGCCTGCCCTATGTCACGGTGATGGTCCTGTCCGTGGTGTTCTACAAGAACCTCGGGGTGCCCAACACCGACCTTGCGCTCTACACCAGCTGGCTCTACCTGCCCTGGGTCATCAAGCCGCTCTGGTCCCCCGTGGTGGACCTGCTGGGCACCAAGCGGGCCTGGGTCTGGCTGCTCCAGGGCGTGGTGGGCGTAGCCTTTGCGCTGCTGGCCTTCACGGTGCCGGGCCCGGCCTTCTTCCGGTCCACCCTGGCCGTGTTCTGGCTCATCGCCTTTGCCTCGGCCACCCACGACATCGCCGCCGACGGGTTCTACCTGCTGGCGCTCTCGGAACAGCGGCAGGCGGCCTTCGTGGGCCTCCGCAGCGCCTTCTACCGGGCGGCCATGATCACCGGCCAGGGCGGTCTGGTCCTGGCCGCTGGCAAGCTGGCCGAGCACACGGGCGATCCCCGGCGGGCCTGGATGACCGTGTTCACGCTCCTGGGGGCCCTATTCCTGGGCCTCTTCGGCTGGCACCGGTTCATCCTCCCGCGCCCCGCGGCGGACGGTCCCGCCGCCGCGCAGCCGAGCTTCCTGGCCGGGTTCCTGGAGACCTTCCGCACCTTCTTCGCCCGCCGGGACCTGGCCCTCACGCTGGGCTTCCTGCTCACGTTCCGCCTGGGGGAGGCCCAGGCCATCAAGCTGGTCACGCCCTTCCTGCTGGACCCCGCGGCGAAGGGCGGCCTCGGCCTCTCCACCGCCCAGGTGGGCATCGTCTACGGCACCGTCGGCATGGTCTTCCTCACGGCCGGCGGCATCGCCGGCGGCTTCGCCATCTCCCGCATGGGGCTGCGGCGCTGGCTCTGGCCCATGACCCTGGCCGTGCACCTCCCCAACCTGGCCTTCGTCCTGCTCGCCCTGTTCCACCCCAGGAGCCTGGCGGTCATCAGCGGCGCCATCGCCGTGGAGCAGTTCGGCTACGGCTTCGGGTTCACGGCCTACATCATGTTCATGGTCATGATCGCGGACGGCGCGCACAAGACCGCCCACTACGCCATCGCCACCGGCTTCATGGCCCTCGGGATGATGCTGCCGGGCATGGCCAGCGGCTGGATCCAGGAGCGGCTGGGCTACCTGAACTTCTTCATCTGGGTCTGCTGCGCCACCGTGCCTTCGATCCTCATCACGGCCTTCCTGCGCATCGACCCCGCCTTCGGCCGCCGGGAGCAGGCATGACGGACACGCAGCGCCTCGCCTCCCTGGACGCCTTCCGCGGCTTCGCCATCGCCGGCATGGTGCTGGTGAACAATCCCGGCAGCTGGAAGCACCTCCACGGGCCCCTCGCCCATGCCGCCTGGAACGGCTGCACCTTCACGGACCTGATCTTCCCGTTCTTTCTCTTCGCGGCGGGACTGGCCATGACGATCTCGCTGCGGAACCGGGCGCGGGCGGCGGCCAGCCGCTGGGCCATGCTCCGGACCCTCGCCCGCCGCGCCGCGGTGATCTTCCTCATCGGCCTGGCGCTGAACGCGATCCCCTCCTTCCGGTTCGCCGCGCTGCGCATCCCCGGCGTGCTGCAGCGCATCGCGCTCACCATCGTCCTGGCCGCGCCCCTGGTCCTCTGGGGCCGCTGGCGGGCGGCGGTCGCGGGCATCCTCGGCTGCTGCGGCCTCTACCTCGTCCTGATGCTGCTGGTGCCCGTACCTGGGGCCGATGGCCTGGTGGCCGCGGGCCGCCTGGCGCCGGGCCTGGACTTCGGCTCCTGGTTGGACCGCCTGCTGCTGGGCGGGCACCTCTGGGCCAGCGCGCGGACCTGGGATCCTGAGGGCCTCGTGAGCACGCTGCCGGCCACGGCCAGCCTCCTGGCCGGCGTGCTGGCGGGGCACTACCTGGCGGCGCCGGCCCAGCGTGTGCCCAAGGCCCTGGGCCTCCTGCTGGCCGGGCTGATGCTGCTGGGGCTCGGGGCCGGCCTGGGCAGGGTGCTGCTGCCCATCAACAAGAACCTTTGGACGCCCTCCTACGCCGTGTTCACCGCCGGCTGGGCCTGCCTGTTCCTGGCGGGGTTCCACGCGCTGCTGGACGAGGCCAGCCCCGCGGTCGCCCAGGTGGCCCGGCGCCTCTGCCTGCCGCTCACCATCTACGGCCTGAACGCGCTGTTCCTGTTCGTGCTCTCCGGGGTGGTGGGCCGGGTGCTGCAGCTCACGCGGGTGGCCGGGCCCGCGGGGCCGATCCCCCTCAAGGAGAGGCTGTTCGGGGCCCTCGCCACCCTGCCGCTCTCGCCGGCCAATGCCTCGCTGGCCTTCGCGGTGCTCTTCAACCTGGCCATGTTCGCGGTGGCCTGGGCGATGTGGAGGAAGCAGTGGTTCGTGAAGGTCTGAAGCGCCGCCTGGGCGCTCCGCTGCTGGTCCTGCTGGCCCTGCTGGCGGGCTGCGGACACCAGGCGCCGGACGCGCTGCCTCCCGTCGCCGACACTCCGCCCCCGGCGCCGCGGGAGTTCCGGGCCGCCTGGATCGCGACCGTGGCGAACATCGACTGGCCCAGCCGTCCCGGGCTCTCCTCGGCGGCCCAGCAGGCCGAGGTCCGGGCCACCGTGGCCCAGGCCCGCAGCCTGGGGCTCAACACCCTGATCCTGCAGGTCCGGCCCGCCGCCGATGCCCTCTACGCCTCGCCGCTGGAGCCCTGGTCGGAGTCCCTCACGGGCACCCAGGGCCAGGCGCCCGAGCCGCTCTATGACCCTCTCGCCTACTGGATCCAGGCGGCCCACGGGGCGGGTCTGGAGCTGCACGCCTGGTTCAATCCCTACCGGGCGCGGCACTCCTCGGCCCGGTCGCCCCTGGCCCCGGGCCACCTGGCGACCACGCGGCCAGAGCTTGTCCGGGCCTACGGCGACCAGCTCTGGCTGGATCCCGGCGAGCCCGCGGCGGTGGCGCACGATCTGGCGGTCATCCTCGACGTGGTGCGGCGCTACGACGTGGACGGCGTGCACTTCGACGACTACTTCTATCCCTATCCCATCAAGGACAGCGCCGAGCAGAAGGTCGACTTCCCGGACGAACCCTCCTGGCAGTGCTACCTGGCGGGCGGGGGCGCTCTCTCCCGCGCCGACTGGCGGCGGGACAACGTGGACCGGTTCCTGGAGCGGGTCTACCGCGAGGTGCACCAGGCCAAGCCCCAGGTGCGCGTGGGCGTGAGCCCCTTCGGGCTGCCGCGCCCGGACCGGCGCCCGCCGGGTGTGACGGGCTTCAGCCAGTACGACGAGCTCTACGCCCACGCCGAGCGCTGGCTGGAGCAGGGCTGGCTGGACTACTTCGTGCCCCAGCTCTACTGGCGGACAGACTCCCCGGCGCAGCCCTTCGGCCCCCTGCTGGACACCTGGCGCGCCGGGAACCCCAAGGGCCGCCCGATATGGCCCGGGCTCTTCACCAGCCGGATCGCCGCCGCCGAGCCCTGGCCCGTGGGGGAGATCACCGGCCAGATCCAGCTCACCCGCCAGCGCGGGGGAGAGCCCGGCCACGCCCACTTCAGCATGGTGGCCCTCCTGAAGGACTACGGCGGCATCCGCCAGCGGCTGCTCGAGGCCTACGCCGGCCCCGCCCTGGTGCCCGCCGCGCCCTGGCTGCCGGGCACGGCCCCGGCCAGGCCCACGGTGCGCCTCCTGCAGCAGCCCGGAGATGCCGCGACCCTGCGGGTGGAGCGGACCAGTGCCGACGGAGACCTCCTGCTGGCGGTCTGGGCCCGCTACGGCCGGGTCTGGCGGTTCTTCACCCTGCCGGGCGGGCAGGGCGAGCTGCCCGCCCGCTTCCAGGGCGAGCCGCTCGACCGGGCCTTTGCCACCACGGTGGGACGCACCGGGCTGGAAAGTCCCCCCACCCGGGTGACGGACACGCGAGACTGATTGGACAGGTAGGCCCATGCCGCAGGCAGCTCCCGGACAACCCCCGCTTCTGGCCCTCGGCATCGACGCCGGGGGCACCGAGACGCGCTGGGCCCTGGCGAGTCCCCGGGAGGGGTTGGTCGCGGACGGTCAGGCCCAGGCCATCAGCGTGCTGGACCTGAACGGGCCGGGCCAGGTCCGGGTCGTCGAGGCCCTCGCCTCGCTCGCCCGGGATGTCCTGGCCGTGGGCCGCCCGGCCCGGGTCCATGCGGGCCTCACGGGTCTGGGCACCGCCAGCGAGGCGCTGGCCCGGCTCATCGCGGGGCCCTTCGGCCTGCCGGTGGCGGCGGTCAGTCAGAGCAGCGACATCGAGACCACCTACCTGGACCTCTTCGCGCCGGGCCAGGGCTACCTGGTCTATGCCGGCACCGGCTCCGTGGCGGCTTTCATCGACGCCCAGGGGGCCCTGCACCGGGCCGGCGGCCGCGGCGTGCTCATCGACGACGGCGGCGGCGGCTACTGGATCGCCCGCGAGGGGCTGCGCCATGTCTGGCGGGCCGAGGACGAGCGGCCGGGCAGCTGGCAGGACTCGCCCCTGGCCCAGGAGCTGTTCAAGCTGGTGGGCGGCTCCGACTGGGCCTGCACCCGCAAGCACGTCTACGGCGGCAACCGCGGCGACATCGGCCGTCTGGCCCTCGCGGTGGTCCGGGCCGCGGAGCGCGATCCCGCCGCCCGGGACATCCTGCGCGCGGCCGGAGCCGAGCTCGCCCGCCTGGCCTGTGCCCTGATCGGCCGCTACGGGGCCCGCCCCCTGGCCCTGAGCGGCCGGGCCGCCACCCTGCACCCCCTCATCGCCGAGACCATGCAGGCCGGGCTGCCCCCGGGCACGGCCTTCACCCTGCGCCCCAGCCACGGCGAGCAGGCCGCCGCCCGCCTGGCCCTGGGCGCCCTGACCGGCACCTCCCGACCCCTTCTCCAGGAGCTGCAGCCATGATCCGGATCCTCTCCAGCCTGCTCCTGCTGCTGGCGGCCCTGGGCTGCCAGCGGCCCGCCACCATCGACCGCTCCTACACCGCCAAGAGCCAGGACAGCCGCGCCCAGTTCCTCATCCTGCACTTCACCGGCGGCAGCTGGGAGTCCTCCCTGAAGATCCTCACGGAGGGTCCCGTGAGCAGCCACTACCTGGTCCGCGACAGCCCCGTGCGGGTCTACCAGCTGGTGGACGAGCGCCAGCGCGCCTACCACGCCGGCCTCAGCTCCTGGCAGGGCCAGACCCAACTCAACGCCGCCTCCATCGGCATCGAGATCCAGAACGAGGGGGACACGCAGGGGCCCGGCGGGATCATCTACCACGACTACCCGAAGGCCCAGATCGATGCGGTGATCGCCCTGGTCAAGGACATCGTCGCCCGCCACCAGATCCGTCCCGACCGCATCCTGGGCCACAGCGACATCGCCCCCTCCCGCAAGGTGGATCCCGGTCCCACCTTCCCCTGGAAGCGGCTGGCCGACGAGGGCCTCATCCCCTGGCCTGACGCGCAGGCCGTGGCGGAGCGCCGCCCGGGCTTCGAGGCCAGCCTGCCCGAGGTCGCCTGGTTCCAGACCCGCCTCGTCCGGCACGGGTTCGCGCTGCCCGTGACGGGCACGCTGGATGCCGCCACCCGCGAAGTGCTCGCCGTCTTCCAGATGAAGTACCGCCCGGCGCGCTATGACGGGCAGCCGGACGCCGAGACGGCGGCGATCCTGGACGTCCTCACCACCCCGCCTGCGAGGCCCCGCTAGGGGCGTCGGCTTCCGCTAAGCTGGACCACCGGCGGCTCGGGCCGCCCCGTCCGGAGCCCGTCACCGTTGCCTCAGGAGGTGGACCATGCCATGGATTGAGCGAGCACGGGAGCTGGGCGCGCGGGTGCCGGCGAAGACCCGGAGGCTGGCGCTGGCCGCCGCCACCTCAGCGCTGGTGTCGCTCAGCGCCCTGGCCCAGGCGGTCGCACCGGCTCCGGCACCACTCCACGTGGCCACCTTCGACTCGGGCTTCGGCGGCTACCTGACGGCCAAGAGCATCGAGGTCACCGCGTCCGACCTGCTGCAGCGCTATGACACCGCCATCACCATCCGGCACTACGGCGACACCAAGAACCTCCCCTACGGCGAGAAGACCCCCGCCCAGATCGCCACCCTCGGCAGCGCGGGCGTGCTGCGGGCCTTCGAGCAGGGCGCGGACATGGTCTTCATCGCTTGCAACACCGCCTCGACCCAGTACGACCGCATCCGCCAGGCGGTGGACGCGGCCTACCCGGGCCAGGACAAGCCGGTGGTCTCGATCATCGACGCCTCGGCGAAGGAGGCCAAGCGTCTGCTGGACCAGACCCTGGCCCAGCGCCCCTCGGCGACCTTCGTGATCATGGCCACGCCGGCCACGGTCAAGGCCATGGTCTACCCCCGACAGCTGGCGCGCCTCTACGGCGTGCCGATCAAGGAGGGCGCCCCGACGGTCTTCACTCAGCCCCGTTGGTTCACGGCCAACGGCCCCACCATCGACAGCCTCATCCAGGAGAGCGCCATCGACCTGCCCGCCGGGCATCACATCCAGGTGGTGCAGCTGGCCCCGGCGAACTGGGTCGAGCTCATCGAGCACGGCGCCGACGCGAAGCTCAAGCGGGCCGCGGTGCAGCGGGACCTGGGCCTGCTGGCGAGGCGGCTGCCCAAGGGCTCCTCTCCGGATGTGGTGGGCTACTTCTGCACTCACTATCCCATCTTCGACGACGCGATCCGCGCGGAGATGGCCACCCAGCTGCCCGCCCCGCGCGCACCGGCCTACATCTCGCAGGGGCAGCTGATGGCGCGGATCTTCCAGGGCATGGCCGAGGCGCGGCTGCAGGGCCAGCAGCGCAAGGCCCCCCTCGCCGGGGCGCACCTCCAGGCCCTGCTGGACAGCGCCCGGGCCAACATCACGATCAGCGGCCAGAACGGCGCCGTCACCCGGCAGCTGGCCCAGACCATGTTCCCGAACGATCCCACCCCGCTGGTCACTGAGGAGGACCTGGGCAGCCTGACGCCGGCCGCGCTGGCACCACGGTAGGCAGAGCAAAACCCCTCCTCCGCTTCACCGCCGTCCTCGGCTTACATGCAGCTTTTTCTCGCCTCAGTGCCCGTGGCTCTCCTGGAGGCGGGCGCCGAACCAGGTCCAGATGGCCTGGTTGAAGGCGAGGCTGGGCGGGGTGCCCGCGAGGATGGCGTGGTAGCTGGTCGGCGTGTCCGCGGGCTGCTGGCGGGTGCGGAACTCGGGGTCCCACAGCTGATAGTGCTCAGGGTGGAACTGGATGCCGAGCACGTTGGGGAACTGCCGGTGCTCGATGGCCTCCACCACCTTGCCGTCCCGGGAGGTGGCGATGGTGACCCAGCCGCGGCCCAGCTTGCCCAGCGCCTGGTGGTGCGAGCTCAGCACCCGGGGGTGGTCCGAGGCCTTGAAGCCCAGCTCCTTCGTGAGCTTGCTCGGGCCCTGCAGCTGGAGGGAGTGGAAGTTGTAGGACATGAGCCGGTCCAGGGGGTGCAGGCGCTTGTAGGGGTTGTTGTGCCACTGCTCGGGGCCCAGGGCGACCATGTCCTCGAAGCTGGACTTGTGGTAGATCTCGGTGCGGATGTCCTGGATGAGGGTGCCGCCGGTGCCGACGTTCAGGCTCTGGAAGCCGAGACAGATGCCCAGCACGGGGAAGCCGGGGCGGGCCGCAAGCAGCGCCTTGCTGGCGCGGTCCTGGCTGCCGCCCAGGAAGTGGAAGATGGCCGAGAGCTCCAGGTAGTTCCGGTAGGGGTCGTCCACCTCCGAGAGCAGGTTGGTCTTCTGGTGGAAGATGGACGCCGGGATGTCGGAGCCGCCGAAGAAGATGACCCCGTCGGCCTTCGCCACGATGGTCTCGAACTCGGGGGTGCAGGCGTTCCGCCGGAAGAGGTCCGGTTCGCTGAGCTCGGCCGTGACCGCGTGGAACTTGAGCCAGCTGTAGCCGTGCTCCGTGGGGTAGGTCCTGGCGGCCTCGAAGTTCTCGGTCTGCCGGTCGTGGAAGACCCCGATGACCGTGAGGCCCGGCACCGCGAGGAGGCCCTGCTCCCGCAGCGTCGCCAGGCAGCGGATGTTGTGGACCGTGGGATTGAACACCACCAGGCGGGTACCGTCCCCCTGGGGGCGGGGCGCATCCAGGAACCGCTCCAGGTTGCGGGCTGACAGGGACAGCCCCAGGGCCAGCCCCAGGACCAGCCACTTCAGGCGGTGTAGCAAGGTTCCAGCGCGCATTCGTCACTCCCTGTCGAGGTTCAGTTCTTCGCGGCGGGCACGGGCCGGAGGCCGAGGCCCGGGGCGTCCGTGAGGATGAGCTTGCCCCGCTCGACCGTGACGCCCTGGTAGGGGTCGTTGGCGATGAGCAGGTTGCCATCCAGGTCCGCGTAGTCCACGAGCGGCGACAGGTGGGCCGCGGCGGTGACAGTGCAAGAGCTCGACACCATGCAGCCGATCATGACCTTCATGCCGAGGGCCCGGGCCACGTGGATCTGGCGCAGGGCCTCGAGGATGCCCCCGGACTTGTCGAGCTTGACCACGATGCCGTCGAAGGCCTCCCGCAGCTTCGGGATGTCCTCGGCGGAGTGGCAGGCCTCGTCGGCGAAGATGGGCATGTGCACGTGGTTCCGGATCCAGCGGGTCTCCTCGACCAGGTGCGCGGGCAGGGGCTGCTCGATGAGCTGCACGCCCTGGGTCTCCAGCCAGTTGATCTTGCGCGCGGCCTCTTCCTTGCTGGTCCAGCCTTCGTTGGCGTCCACCCGCAGGGTCTTCTTCGTGACGCTGCGCACGGCGTCGATGGTGGCCTCGTCCGTGGCCAGTCCCACCTTCACCTTCAGCACGGGGAAGGCCTCGGCCTCGCGCACCTTCTGGCGCGTGATCTCCGGGGTGTCGATGCCGATGGACATGTTGGTGACGGCCGTGTCCGCGGGATCCAGCCCGAAGAGGCGGTAGACCGGCAGGCCCTGGCGCTTGCCCAGCCAGTCCATGAGGGCCAGGTCCACGGCGGCCAGGGCCGCGCGCTGGCCCGGCAGGCGCCGGTCCAGGTCCTTCAGCAGCTTCTCGTAGCACCAGGGGTCCGCGGCGGTGATGAGCGGCAGCAGGGCCTCAAGGGCCTGCTGGCCGCCCAGGGCACTCTGCTGGTAGCGGACGATGCCGGCCCCCTCCCCGTAGCCCGTGAGCCCGTCCCGGCGGAATTGCACATGCAGCGTGTCCCGGTAGGCGCTGGAGGACATGGTGGTGGTCCAGGTGTGCCGCAGCTCCAGCCGCCGGACCTGGGTGGTGAAGGTCGTCCCCTTGGAGGGAGCGGGGCTGGGGGCGGTCCCGGCGAAGGCGTCCTTGCCCAGGAGGGCCGCTCCGGCCGCCGTCGCCGCCAGAGTCTGGAAGAGCTCCCGCCGCTTCATTTCAGCCTCCGCATGGCCACCAGGAGCCTGGACCAGGCGGGATCACCCAGCTCGGAGATCTGGAGGACCGGGTGATCCTTGGTGGTGTCGTGGATGAAGGTCCCCTGGCCGAGGTACAGGCCGGTGTGGGTGATGTGGGCGGCGTCCTTGCCAAAGAAGAGCAGGTCCCCGGGCAGCAGCGAGGCCCGGTCCGTCACGGCGGCCAGGCCGGGCCACTCGGCCTGCACGTTGGCGTCCCGGGGCATGATGACGCCCCGGCTCCGCAGGATGGTCTGCGTGAAGCCCGAGCAGTCGAAGCCGAAGGTGGAGCTGCCGCCCCAGGTGTAGGTGATGCCCAGGAAGCGCCGGGCCAGGGTGAGGGAGGCTTCGAGGCTGAGGGGCCGGAGGTCGGTGCGCACGTCGCCGCTCTGGATCCAGGCCACCCGCCGGTCCGGCAGGCGCACCTCGAGCCAGCGCGGGGTGTCGTGGCCGCCGTTGACGCGCTCCAGGCGGACGCCGTAGGGGGCGGTCAGTACCGGGGCGTGCTTCGTCAGGTCCGGCTCGCGGTAGACGTTGGCGGCCAGGGCCTCCACCTCCACCACCTGGCCGGGCTCCAGCGAGGCGGGGTAGCGCTCGGCGCCGCCCAGCGGGCGCAGCGCGGCGGCCTGGGCCCAGCCGGGGTAGTCGTCGTCGCCCTTGATCCGCACCCAGCAGTCCTTCTTCTCCAGCTCCTGCACCCGGGCGCCGAGGAGGGCCTGGGACACCACGTCGCTGTCTTCCGAGGGTGCCGAGTGGAGGTTGATGACCGGGCGGAGGACCACCTGGGCCACGGGCTCCTTGGCCCAGCCCGCCGCGGCGGCGAGGAGGACCAGCAGGGAGGCCCGCAGGCTGCGGGAAAGAAGAATGCCCATCAGAGGAACCTCAGGAAGCCCGGTCCGGGAGAGGCCATCTTCGCAGATGGGTCAGTGAACCAGAAGGGGACGCAGGAGCCGGCCCTCCGGCGATGAGGCCCCCAGCACGTCAAGGCAGGTGGCCGCGCGCAGGGCGATGCGGGCGATGACGGCCTCGCCCTCCCGCTCGTCCCGCAGGTGCGAGGTCATGACGACCACCGCGAAGGTGTGCCCCCGCAGCGTCAGGAGGCCCGCGTCGTGGCGCACCCCGGGCAGGCTGCCGGGCTTGTTCACCACCTGGAGATCCTCCGGCAGGAGCCGGGTCAGGTAGCCCTCCTTCGGCGTCTTCAGGAGGCCCAGCAGGTCCGCCCGGGCCGCGGGGCGGAGCAGGGGCCCCTGGTGGATCGCCACGAGGAGCTCGGCCAGCTCCTGCGGCGTGGCGTGGTTCTCCCGGCCCTCCTTCACGGCCTGGGCGTCCATCATCTTCCGGCGCAGGCGGGTCTTCCGCAGTCCCAGCCCCAGGAGCATGGCGTTCACCCGGTCCATGCCCACGCGGTCCATGAGGATGTTCGCGGCGCTGTTGTCGCTGACAACAATGGTGAACAGGGCCAGGTCCCGGTTGGTCAGCCGGGTGCCCGGGGCCAGGTTCCCCAGGATGGTGCTGTCCTCGGCCAGGTCCAGGGGCTGCAGCGTGTAGGCGTCCGCGAGGCGGGCCGGACCGGAGCCGCCGTCGGCCTGGCGGTAGAGCTCCAGCAGGAGGGCGAGCTTGATGGTGCTGGCGGCGGGGAAGATCTCGTCGCCATGCAGTGAGAAGGCCGCGCCGGTCTCCAGGTCCCGGAGGCAGACCCCCACCCGGCCATCCACTTCGCTGGCGAGTCTCGTGATGTCGGCGGTCAGCCGGGTCCAGAGGGCCGAGGGCGCAGGGGCCGCAGTTGGCCCGCCGGCGGGCTGCGCCGGCAGCGCCAGGCCGACAGCTGCGAGCAGGCCCAGGAAGCAGGCACGCCATATCCTTCGCATCGGCACTCCGGGGCTACGGCCCGGGCGAGGACCCGGGGCAGGGCCTCATCATCGTCGCCTTGCCCCTCGACCGGAAGGGGCTGGCCAACCTGAGGTCGCCTCGCGGTGCCGCATTCCTCCTTCGGCCCCGGGGGGATTCAGGTACCCTCATGTCCATGTCTTCTGGAAGCAGCCCCCTGGATCCGGCCGTTCCTCCCCCTCCGGGCGCGCATGCCCTGACGGCCCAGGTGGACCTCGGGCAGCTGGCCCGCAACCTGGCCGGGTTGCGCCGCGTCTCGAAGGAGCTCGGCCTCCTGGCGGTGGTGAAGGCGGACGCCTACGGCCATGGCATGGGACCCGTGGCGGGGGCCCTGGAGGCCGCCGGGATCGACGGGTTCTGCGTGGCCACCCTGCAGGAGGCGCTGCAGCTGCGGGCCGACGGCATCCGCGGCTCGATCCTCGTCTTCGAGGGCGTGGGCCACGAGGCGCTGCCGCTGGCTGCCGTCCAGCACCTGGACCTCACGGTGGTCTCGGCGGACCACCTCCGGGAGCTCGCTCCGGCCGTGGCGCTGCATCCGGTGAACCTGCACCTCAAGGTGGATACGGGCATGGGCCGCTCCGGCCTCCTGCTGGAGGACCTGGGCGCCTGCCTGGACCTGCTCCGCCCGCTGCGCGACCAGCTCCAGGGCGTCATGAGCCAGTTCGCGGACTCTGAGGAGCCCGAGGCCACCTTCATCCGGATCCAGCGGGAGCGCTTCCAGGGCGCCGTGGCCCAGCTGCGCGACGCGGGCCTCCCGACGCCCATGCTCCACCAAGGCAACAGCGGCGCCTGTCTCCGGGGCTTCGTGGCGGGCGACACCCACGCCCGCTGCGGCATCGCCCTCTACGGGCTCTCGGAGGTCCCGGAGGCCCGGGCCGCGGGCCTCCGGCCCATCCTCGAGCTCACGGCGGAGGTCATCCGGGCCGTGCGCGTCCCGGCGGGTACCACCGTGGGCTACAGCAGCACCTACACCGCGCCGGAGGCCCTGACGCTTGTCACCGTGAACTGCGGCTACGCGGACGGCTACTTCCGCGCTCTGGCCAACCGGGCCGTGGCGGGCTACCAGGGGCACACCTATCCGGTGGTGGGGCGGATCTCCATGGACATGCTGACCGTGGCGATGCCCGAGGCCACCGTGATCGGTCCCCGCGACCGCGTGACCCTGCTCAGCCGGAATCCTGAGGATCCCCACTCCGTGCAGAACACTGCGCGTCTCCTGGCGGGGATCTCCTACGAAGTCACCTGCGCGCTGAACCGGCGGGTCCTCCGCCAGCCCTTCTGATCGGATCCGCCGCCATGCCCAAGCCGCTTCTGCAAGCCATCCTCCTCGCCTGCGCGGTGGCCCTGGCCGCCGGCGCCCAGACGCCGCCGCCCGCCCTGGCGCGCCTGATCGCCGAGGCCAAGGCGGCCACCCCGCCGCCCCAGCCCGGGAGCCGACGCGCCCCGGACCTGGTGGACCTCACGGCCGTCGATCCCACGATCCGGCTCGACATCCGCTACGCCTCCGCGGACAACTTCCTGCACGCGCCGGTCTACGGCGAGGCCAGGGCCTTCCTCCAGCGCCCCGTGGCCCAGGCCCTGGCGCGGGTGAGCCAGGCCCTCCGGCGCTCGGGCTACGCACTGCGCGTCCACGACGGCTACCGGCCCTGGTGGGTCACCAAGGTCTTCTGGGACGCCACGCCGCCCGCGGACCACGACTACGTGGCCGACCCCGCCAAGGGCTCCGTGCACAACCGCGGCTGCGCCGTGGACCTGGACCTGGTGGACCTCGCCACCGGACTGCCGGCCAGCATGCCCAGCGGCTACGACGAGATGTCCGAGCGCTCCCACGCGGACTACGCCGGTGGCGACGCCGCCGCCCGCGCCCATCGGGACCTGCTGCGGGCGGCCATGGAGGCCGAAGGCTTCAAGGTGCTCAAGGAGGAGTGGTGGCACTTCGACCATACCTTCAGCGCCGACTATCCCGTCCTGAACCTCACCTTCGAGGCCATCCGGGACCGCTCCGCGGAGCTGGCCGGCTCCGGCCAGGTGCTGCTGGTCACCACCTCCGGCTGGGATGCCGCCAGAGGCAGTCTGCAGCGCTTCGAGCGCCGGCAGGGGGCCTTCCAGGCCGTGGGCGCACCGCTGCCCGTGTGGGTCGGCAAGGGGGGGCTGGCCTGGCGCACCGATGACGGCGCGCCGCCGCCGCCGGCCGCTGGTCCGCTGAAGCGCGAGGGCGATGGCCGCTCCCCGGCGGGGCTGCTCACTTTCGGCGACATGTGGGGCTACGCGCCCGCCGCGCCCGAGGGGGTCCAATTCCGCTACCGCATGGCCACGGAGTGCGACCGCTGCGTGGACGACCCGGACCACGCCGACTACGGGCGCATCGTCAGCCTGCCGACGGCGAAGGCCCCGGTGACCTTCCGGTCGGCGGAGTACCTGCTGCTGCCCACGGAGCACTACCGCTACATGGTGGTGATCCACTACAACGACCTGCGGCCCCGCAAGGACGCGGGCAGCTGCATCTTCCTCCACGTGGCGCCGCCCCCCGGGGGTGGCACCGCCGGCTGCACGGCCCTGGCCGCGGAGGACCTGCTCACGCTGCTGCGGTGGCTGGATCCCGCCAAGCAGCCCATGCTCCTGCAGGTGCCGGAGGCCCAGCTGGCCACGGTCCGGGCCACCTGGAGCCTGCCGGCCGAGCTCCAACCGGCCACTCACTGATCCGGACCTGGGCCGCCGCGCTCTTCCCCGTTACCCTGATTGCCCTGTCCTGTCCGGAGATACCCGTGTCCCTGCGCCGCCTCAGTCTTGCCCTGTTCCTGCCCATCCTGGCCCTCCACGCCCAGTCGGCCGCGCCCACCCTCCACGAGGCCCTGCTGGCGGCCCGCGCGGACCGCGCCGGGGAGCCGGGTGTGGCGGCGGCCTTCAAGCGGCTGGCGGACACCCACGGGACGCCGCTCTACATCTACGACCAGGCCCACATCAAGGGCCAGGTGGCCAGCCTCCGCGCCGCCTTCGGTCCGCGCTTCCCCAAGCTGCGGATCCTCTACGCCCTGAAGGCCAACACCAACCCGGCGGTCATCGACCTGCTCCGGGCCGAGGGCCTCGGCGCCGAGGTGGTCTCCGGCGGCGAGATCGAGACGGCGCTGCGCCAGGGCTATGCCGGCCCCGACATCATGTTCACGTCCTCCTCCAAGAACCCCGCGGAGCTGCGCCGGGCCATCGCGCTGGGCACGGTCCTCAACGTGGACTCGCTCGATGAGCTGAGCCAGGTGCAGGCCGAGGCCCGCCGCCAGAAGAAGCAGGCCCGCATCTCCTTCCGCATCAACCCCGGCGTGGATCCCCACACCATCCACCAGATCAACACCGGCATCGCCGAGTCCAAGTTCGGCCTGCACCTGCAGGGCGGCATCGCCTTCCAGGCCTACGAGACCGCCAAGGGCATGCCCGAGGTGCGCATCGAAGGCGCCCACTGCCACATCGGCTCCCAGATCACCGAGACCGACGGCTACGTCCTGACCGCCCGGAAGATGCTGGGCTTCGTGAAGGAGCTGAAAGACAAGCTGGGCATCCGGCTCGCCTTCCTCGACCTGGGCGGCGGCCTCGGGATCCCCTACCAGGATGGCCAGCACCTGATGTCCCCCGAGGACCTCGCCAAGGATCTGGCGCCCGTCTGGCAGGAGGGCGTGGCCGCCGCGGGCTACGAGCCCACCCTCTGGCTGGAGCCCGGCCGCTTCTTCGTGGGCGGCTCCGGCTACCTGCTGGTGCGGGTGAACACCGTCAAGGAGACCCCCATCAAGACCTTCGTCAACGTGGACGCCGGGTTCAACACGCTGATGCGGCCCGCCATGTACCAGGCCTACCACCGCGTGCGGGTGATCGGCCGGACCCAGGATCCGGTCAAGGTCGACATCGCCGGCGACGTCTGCGAGACCGGGGACATCCTGGCGGAAGGGCGCCTGCTGCCCCGGGCCAAGGCGGGTGACCTGGCGGTGATCCTGGACGCCGGGGCCTACGGCTTCTCCATGGCCAGCGAGTACAACGCCCGCCCGCTCCCGGCCGAGGTGCTGGTGGTGGGCAACGCGGCCAGGGTGATCCGCCGCCGCGGCACCATGAACGACCTCTACCGGGCCGCCAAGCCGGCGGCCGGCTCGAAGCAGTAGCCATGCCCAGGACGCTCGGCCCGAAGCAGCGCCGCTTCGCCCAGGGGGCCCTGGGCCTCGCCCTGCTGCTGGGGAGTTCCGCCTGCCATCCGCCCCGGAACGCCCTGGCCGAGTGGCTGCCCTCGCCCAACTACAACGCTCGCCGCCCGCAGCTGGTCATCATCCACCACACAGCGGAGCCCTCCTTCGACGTGTCCCTGCGCGTCCTCCAGACCCAGAACAGCGGCGGGCCCGTGAGCTGCCACTACCTGATCGGGCGCGCGGGCCGCATCGCGCAGCTGGTGGCGGACGACCACCGGGCCTACCACGCCGGGGGTGGCACCTGGGGCCCCTACCGGGACCTGAACTCCCTCTCCATCGGCATCGAGCTCGACAACAACGGCTTCGAGCCCTTCCCCCAGGCGCAGATCGACGCGCTGCTGGTGATCCTCGAGGATGTCACCCGGAAGTACCACATCCCCCGCGCCCAGGTCACCGGCCATGCGGACGTGGATCCGGTCCGCAAGCAGGACCCCAGCAGGTTCTTCCCCTGGCAGCAGCTGGCGGAGCGCGGCTTCGGCCTGTGGCCCGACGCCACGCTGACCGAGCCCCCGGCGGGCTTCGACCCCTGGCTGGCCATGAAGACCATCGGCTACTCGCTGAAGGATCCCGCCGCCTCCGTGAGGGCCTTCCGGCGCCACTACCGCGCCCTGGAGGCCGGCGAGCTGGATGACGTGGACCGCCGGATCCTGTTCAACCTCGAGACGAAGGTCCTGCAGGACGGCGTGTCCAAGTAGGCAGACGGGGGGGCGTTCCCTCCATTCCTCAGAGTTGAAAAAAAGCCAAAGCGAAATTGACCACAAAGGGCACAAAGGTCACAAAGAACAGCAAGGCTATGTCGGGGTAGCCGGGCCTATGCCCCCAGGGATGGGTCCGGCTCAGGCTGCAGCGGGCCCCGGGTCTTGCGATAGAGCCACTCGGACTGGCCTGCGACGACGTAGTCCTTGAGCTCGCCGACGCAGGTGTAGCCCAGGCGCTCATAGAGGCGGCGCGCGGCGTGGTTGAAGCCCGACACGCAGAGGAAGACGTTGGGCTGGTCCCGGAAGATGCGTGCCTCCGCGAAGGCCACCAGGCGGGAGCCGAGGCCCTGGCCGCGGAAGGCCGGGGCGATGCAGATGGTCTGGAGATAGCCCACGAAGGCGCCCTGCAGGCAGAGGACCAGGACACCGGCCAGCTGGTCCCCCAGCCAGGCGACATGGATCTCGCGGTCGGGGCTCTGCAGCAGCCGCAGGCAGGCCGCCCGGTCCCGCCGCAGGGTGAGCCAGGGGTCGGAGGCGGCCAGCAGCTCCGCGCAGGCCTGGAGCTCGCCAGCGCTGGCGGGGAGGGCGACGCGGAACTCAGGCATGGCGCCGGCTCATGGGGTGCCCGGTGACAGAGGCTTGCGCTCCGGGAGCCCGACCGCCTTGCCCACCAGGGTGCCGATCTCGGCATTCAGCAGCCGGGTGTCGCCGGTGCCGTCCGGGTGCAGTCGGGTGGTGAGCAGGATGAAGAATGTGTCCGTGGCGGGGTCCAGCCACATGGCCGTGCCGGTGAAGCCGGTGTGCCCGAAGGAACCGACGCCGAAGCGGGTGCCGCGCGGCTTGCTGTAGAGCGAGTCGAGGTCCCAGCCGAGCCCGCGCCGCTCCGTCAGGGCGGCCGGCGTCTGGACGCTCCGCATCAGGCGCAGGGTCTCGGGCTTCAGCAGGGGCCCGCCCCGCAGCAGGAAGCGGGCGTACTTCGCCAGATCCCCGGCGGTGGTGAAGAGCCCGGCGTGGCCCGCGACCCCGCCCATGCCGCGCGCGGTGGGATCGTGGACCACGCCCCGCAGCATCACGCCCCGCTCGTCCCGCATGGTCGGCGCGATGCGTGAGAGCGGCGGGGCCGGCCGGAAGCCGGTGGCCTGCATGCCCAGGGGCTGGAACACCTCGGCGCTGGCGAACTCGTCCAGGGGACGACCGCTGAGGCGGTGGACCACCTCACCCAGCAGGATGAAGTTCACGTCGCTGTAGCGGAGCCGGGTCCCGGGGGGCACGTCCACGGCGCAGGCACAGGCCTGGCGGATGCCCTCCGCGTAGTCCTTCGGCCCCTGGGCGCCGCCCTGCCTGGGCAGGCCCGCGGGCAGTCCCGAGGTGTGGGTGAGCAGGTGCTTCACTGTGACCTGCGGGTGGCGGAACTCGGGCAGATACCGCTGCACGGGGGCGTCCAGCTCCAGCTTCCCGCGCTCCAGGAGCAGCAGCACCGAGGGCAGCGTGGCCACCACCTTGGTGAGGGAGGCCGCGTCGAAGACCGTGTCTTCGGTCATGGGCTCGACCCGCGGGACCAGGGCGCGGCTGCCCTGGGCCCAGTGGGCCGCCTGGCCCCCGTGGTCGCACCAGAAGACCGCCCCGGGCGTGACCTTGGTCTCGACGGCGCGGTCGAGGGCGGCCCTGATCTCTGCCAGGCTCCGGACGTCCAGGACCTGCGCCTGGAGCAGGCAGGCCGGGAGCAGGAGGGCAAGGAGACGCATGCCTCAAGCTAAACAGATCCGGAGCCATTTCGGCCATCCCGGTGCCGGGGAGGTCATCCCGGCAGAGCTCCGAAAAAGCCCCTGATCGCTCAGGGGCTTTTTCTTGGTGGACCTGATCAGGATCGAACTGACGACCTCTGCATTGCGAAAGTAAATACTGTATTTATAACGACTTGTGCGAGATTGTGTTGAAGAATTCGAGCAGCTTTGTATGACTCTGTGTATGACACTGGCTCGCTGATTGCTCGGATCTCACTGTGTCAGAGCAGCACATCCAGAAGTAGGTCTATGCGGTTTGGGCTGGTTCCCAGAGTTCAAGGTTGGCCTTCCTCATGTCCTCGAGGCCCATTTCCACGTATCCCTCTGACGTTCTGATGTCCTTGTGCCGCAGGTTGTTCTTCACGATGAACGAATTTCCCTTAGTCGATTTAGCCAGAAGGGTGGCGTAGGTACCACGCAGACGGTGAGGACTCAATTTCACTCCGACCACAACACCAGCTCTTACGATTGCCTTCTTGGTGAACTGCTTCCTGTGTGGCCTTTCGTCCTCTGAAGGAAGAACCCAGATACTCTTCGTCTCTCTGGCATCGTTCTCGTCCTTAGCCTTCTGGAGCCAGGTCTTCATGTCAGAGCCGAACGTAAGAAGACCGTCCTCTTTGCCCTTTGTGCCTGTTCCTTCGCTTCCGACCATTCCGCCAGGGCAATAGGTGTTCTCCTTCCAATCCACATTCTCCCAGAGCATCTGTAGGGCTTCTGACTCACGAAGACCCATGTAGAGCATTGCTCTTACGGCCACTGATACGTGCAGGTTCCCGGTCCTATCTATTTCGGCCAGGAAGGTATTAGCCTTGTCTCTCGGGATAAACGGTTTTCTTCTCTTCTGGATCTTCTCCAACTTGATCTTGGGTGCTACTTCCATGTAGGTAGGAACAAGATTGCCGAGAACTGCTGATATCCAAGAGGCAAGGGTGTTATAGCCTCCAAGATTGTGCTTCTTGTTTGGATACTGCTTATTGTTGCCGTGAAGGTAGTCGTTCAAGACGACTTCTACAATATCGAAATTGAGAACATCACAACGAACATTACCAAGTTTTGGAACTACATGTATTTCCAACTGTCTCTTTGCTGTGTTTAAGTACATATCTGACTTCTTGCCTTGTCTGGATATGAACCAAAGGTTAACTGCTTCCTTGAAGGTTGGTACCTCTATTGGCTTCAAAATAATGCTATCTCTATTCGCATCGTCCTTTAACTCTCGAAGACGTAGCTTGGCATCAGATTTCTTGCTAAATCCCGTGGAACCGAAATATACCTTCTTTTTGCCCGAGATCTTATTCTTCACGGAGAAGCGGTAATACCAAACACCTCGCCAGAATGCTAAATTATTCTCGAAGTGTAGTTCATCCTTTACTTGTTCCATTTTGAGACCTTTACTTGCTTCTCTTGCTGGTTTTGATTGTAATTTGTGCTTTCCTGACTTAACATTCGCCGACATATTTTACTCTTTATACGTAGTGTATTAATATGGCACGTGCGCAGCGTGCTTACAATATATATCGGCCACTCCCTAAATATCTCCAGTATTTCTTTCTGCCAGATTGATTTTGTTCACAGCTAAAAAAACTATTCAATCTTTAATTCATAGCATGGATGACCTTTCCAGGGCTTTCATAAGGCCGCCAAAGCATTGAATATCTATGAGTGAACGGATGACACCTGGTGCCTATACATTTTTAATAACAAGTTCGTTATAGTCGCTTTTAAGCTATTATTAAAATGCAAAACGTTTGTAGTTAACAAATGGTGCTAAATAGGATGAAATACCTTAAGTTGTAAGCTATAAATCGGCGTGAATTTATTTATAAGATGCTTTGTGAAGAAGATAACTTTAATAATTATAGATAGATCATTGGCATTATATATTAATCATATTTTGTTGATTGTATGATGGTTTACGGCTATTTTGTTATCATATTAGATTGTAATACCTTCTCCCGCCCAGATCAGCTCAAAAAAATAGAGCGAAGGATCTGAACGGGAGAAGGAGTAATTATGGCTCATCATATTGAGTCGTAATAATAACCCACCAAGGTTCTAATGTTGAGGTAGGTTGTGCTGTACCTCTTAACTTGATGACCCCTGTTGGCCTCTCCTTGGCAGTTCATCACACCCAAGTACCCACCAACCACAGCGGCATCCCAGTATACGGTTATTAAAATTACTGGGTTCTAACATCATGGTCCGTATGATGCCTTGTATCCTGTCAATTGTAATCAGACGCCAATACAAGCTTTGTAAGTCCCTTCCCTTAGAATTGCCAGCTATCATTCCTCTGGATTACCTTGGTTCGACCCTTGTTTAAGACCTAAGGGATATTTCGCCCTCATATATACGTATCGAATAATCTATGCTTAATCTCTAACAAAATCGTCTTATATTATTAAAATAACATTAATAACAAAAAATACCATACTTCGTTATCCTAACAGGACTTCGAGCTTTTTCTTTACCGGTTCTTTTTTCTCGGGAAGGTAAGATAAATTGACATCTGTAAATCCGTCTATCAAATCATGTCTCGTCATTATTTCAACAATAATAAAGTTTAGAAGTTTTCTAATAACCAAATCGGGATCAACTTGGCCTTTTATGCTCAGCTCATTTGCTATTGCTAACCAGTTGATGTTGTAATGCTCGAATTCAAGATTGGTTTTGAGGCTTTCATCTACACATAATTTTACTTGCTTGGTAATAGCCTCGATTATGATATCAGTGAAAAGACGGTGATTAATAACGTCGCTTGCGAAAAAATCAATGAATTCTGATTTTGTGTTTATATTATATTCGGCATTTTCATTCATACAAGGTTCCTTTGCTGTGATATGGATGTAGTAATTATTATATTACGTAGATATCTACTTAGATTTTCACTCTTATTATGTGCTTCAACCTTTAATCTCATTACCTCTTCTGGCAATAGATAGACTTGAACTCTTTCAAAATGTGTTTGTTTCGGTAATCTTCCCATTTGGTTCCTCGGGTATACATTTAATTCTGATAATTTTAATACCAAGAGTTGTTTTATTTCAGAAACACAAGATTTTTTTATTTCTCTGCTTCTCTATGTCATTTTGTTTCCAAGTTTAATGGATATCCAGAATGTAAGAGTCCTTCACTGAGGCCGGGTAAATTTCGGACAAGAAAAATCTGGGGAAATTGAGCAAGATATCTTCTGAGATTAATAAAACATTATATTCGTTTACTTACGATTTTCGCTCAATCTTGCTGGCACCTATGGTGTATATCGCTCGAAGCGAGACAAGAACGAAGGCCTTTGTCTGGGATCTGAACCTTCCCGACTTGGATTTCTCGCCATGCCTAATACCTGAGGTTTCAGGGGCGTTACCGTGGTGTAAGTTCTGGGTATAGGCAGGCTGGGCATTCCCATTTTCATTGGCTTGCTAGATTTCATTGGCCTTTTCGTGTCAAGTCAGGGTCTTAATTTTTCATCTTGACATAATCCAATCTGGGTCTTAGACTAGGAGTTGACATATTGAAGGAGATCACCATGGCGAATGTCGGATACATCCGGGTCAGCTCCACGGGCCAGAATACGGAGCGCCAACTTGAAGGATTGGTCCTGGATGAGACCTTCACGGATAAGGTCAGCGGGAAGAGCTTGGACCGCCCCGCCCTTCAGGAACTCCTCCGGTATGTTCGGAAGGGCGATGAAGTGACCATGCATTCTATGGACCGTTTGGCCCGGAACCTGTCGGACTTACTCAAGCTAGTGACCGACCTCACCAGCAAGGGAGTCCGGGTAACGTTCAAAAAGGAGGCACTCACCTTCACCGGTGAAGATTCGCCCATGGCTACCCTGATGCTCTCAATCATCGGCGCAGTAGCATCCTTCGAGCGGTCCATGATCCATGAACGCCAGATTGAAGGCATTGCCATTGCCAAGGCGAAAGGCATCTACAAGGGTGGGAAGCCCAAGCTTTCTTCAGCCAGAGCTGAGGAACTGCGTTCCCGGGCCCAGGCAGGTGAGAAGAAAACGAAGCTGGCCAAGGAGTTTGGAATCAGCCGGGAGACGCTTTACGCCTACCTTAGGACCGCCAGTTGAGCCATTGGCGGAGCCTGAGTCCGAGTTGAGCGAAGGGTTAGGCTGAAAGTATGGATCATTGTTCTGCGTCAGTAGATTTCAAAAGCGCTGCTAGTGAACCAAGCTGAGTTGCTTTCGTAAGGGCGCAGTCACAAAAAACACCGAAGTGAGCAAGCCATTTAAATACGGGCTCTACCTCAATCTGCTGGGCTTGGAGAAATTCTTTGATTTGCTTGCTTGTGTGATCGCAAGGACGGTCGCTTTCAAGGATGGACCGAACTAGCTCTTTCAGAAGATCGAGGCCAATCGGAGGTTCACCTGACATCGGGATTTCATCGGGCGGAGGTGGCTTGTAGAGGTAGGTGAATATAGCCATTGGTGAAACCTAACGAATGAAGCGACCGGACCCGCCTGCACCGAGGTTCTGAACGGAGCCGAGGAAGCGAGAAGCTGAGAGCGAGCGGAAGGCAATTCAGGCGGGGTCCGGGTTGAGCGGAGGGTTAGGCCCACGCCTTGACTCAAACAAGAAGTAGATAGCCCCAAACATAACGGCCATGTCAGCGAGGTTGAAGATCCCGGTATGCAATGGGCCTACCGAGAGGAAAAGAAAATCAGTGACTGAACCATGAAAGGCAAAACGGTCAATTTGATTGCCAATGGCCCCACCAAGTAAAAGTGAAAGTGCGATGACCAATCTATTGGGTAGCTGTGTATGGGTGACCAGGTAGTAAAGGCACGCAAGAATTATCAGACCACCGCCGATTGAGAAGAGCCCAAACCTCAATGGTGCTGAAAGCGTCGAACCCAGGCTCAGGAAGGCTCCAACATTGTTGGAAATTGTGAATTCCAGGATGCCATTGAAGAATTTGATTGGATGACCCGGAGATAGAAATGAGCGGGCAACCACCTTTGAAATTTGATCGCAGCCAACAATAATCAACACGACCAAAAGTATCGTGGCGAGTCTGGGCAGGCTATTTCTAGTCGTGATCAGTAGGTACCTCTGGGCGGGGCCAAACGAACGATGCTAACAGGCCCAACCGTGGGCTAGGCGCAGGGGTAACGGTGGAAGATAGTCACGGTTGGGCCTGGACGGATCTCCGGCTCTCGGGCTGTATTACCCTCTGTATGACACCAGATCAGGCCTTGGCAACTCACTCGAAGACATAAGATTCTAAAGAATCAGTGTATTACACTTAGTTGAGACTTGGTATTTGTTGGAATGTTAAAACAAAACAAAAACCACTCCAAGTTGTTGATTTGGAGTGGTTTGGGTTGGTGGACCTGATCAGGATCGAACTGACGACCTCTGCATTGCGAACGCAGCGCTCTCCCAGCTGAGCTACAGGCCCTGGGCTTTCCAGTCTAGCGGGACCGTGGGTGGCGTCAATGCTGGGTCCCTGGGTGGACCCCTGCCTACATCAAACTCTTCATGATGTCGTCGAGGACGGCGGGGCTGGGCTTGAGGAGGGTCTCGTCCAGGCTGGCCAGGGGCTCGTCGACCAGGTTGAGCAGGTCGGGCAGGGGGGGCTGGGTCGGGTTGATGTAGAGCAGCCCGGTGAGGAACTCGCCCTTCTCCATGGACTCGTGGATGGCCTTCATGGCGCCGAAGCGATCCGTGGGGTCGTAGTCCTCCCGGATGGCCTTGATGGCCACCTTGGAGCCGTCCGGGAAGGTGACCAGCTCGGTCTCGCCCGCGGCGATGTCCACGTCCTCCACCTCGGAATACTGGATGAAGCCCAGGTCATGGAGGGGGAAGTCGTGGTCCTTGACGTGCTTGTAGGAGCGCGTCGAGGCGTCGTGGTTGTTGAAGGTCACGCAGGGGCTGATGATGTCCAGCACCACCGTGCCCTGGTAGGCCATGGCGGACTTGAGGATGGCGCCCAGCTGCTTGGGGTTGCCCGAGAAGCAGCGGGCCACGAAGCCGCAGCCCAGCTCGATAGCCAGCGTGCAGGGATCGATGGGCGGCAGGTCGTTCACCGCGCCGCTCTTGAGGTGCGAGCCCTTGTCGGCGGTGGCGGAGAACTGGCCCTTGGTGAGGCCGTAGACGCCGTTGTCCTCGATGATGTAGATCATGGCGACGTTGCGGCGCACCGCGTGGACGAACTGGCCCGTGCCGATGGACATGGAGTCGCCGTCGCCGGAGACGCCGATGTTGATGAGCTGGCGGTTGGCGAGAGAGGCGCCGGTGGCCATGGAGGGCATGCGGCCGTGGACGCTGTTGAACCCCCAGCCCTGGTTGATGAAGTAGGCGGGGGTCTTGGAGGAGCAGCCGATGCCCGAGAACTTGGCGACCCGGTAGCCCTCAATGTTGGACTCGAAGGCGGCGTTGATGAGCTGGGCGGTGATGGCGTCATGGCCGCAGCCGGCGCAGAGCGTGGACTTGGAGCCCACGTAGTCCTGCTTGGTGAAGCCGAGCTTGTTGGTGGGAGAGGCAGGCGTGGGGGTGGACATGGTCGGCTCCTCTTACTTCTGCTCGAAGGCGGTGATCTGGTCCACGATGCACTTGGCGTCGATGGCGTGGCCGTCGTAGTGGAGGACGCTCTTGAACTTGGTGGCGTGCTCCGGATAGGTCTCGCGGAAGAGGTTGGCCATCTGGCCGTCGCGGTTCTGCTCGACCACGTAGACCACCTGCTTCTCCTGCACGTAGGCATCGACCTCGGCGGTGAAGGGCAGGGCGCGCAGCCGCAGGTAGTCGGTCTTGATTCCGGCCTCAGCCAGGAGGTCCTGGGCCTCGATGGCCGCGGGGTTGCTGGAGCCGAAGGCGAGCAGGCCCTTGCTGGAGCCCAGGTTGCGGAAGAGGGGCTTCGGCACGTAGGTCTTCGCGGTCTCGTACTTCCGCTTCAGGCGGTCCACCACCGCGAGGTAATCCTCGGGCTTCTCGGAATACTGGGCATAGGCGTTGTGCCCCGAGCCGCGGGTGAAGTAGGCGCCCTTCCCGCCGGGGGTGCCGGGCAGGCTGCGGTAGGGGATCCCGTCGCCGTCCACGTCCTTGTACCGGCCCCAGTCCTCGGCCTCGGCGAGCTGTTGCTGGTTGAGCACCTTGCCCCGGTCATAGGGCTTGGCGGGATACTCGAAGGGCCTGGAGGACCAGTTCTGCATGCCCAGGTCCAGGTCCGTGACCACGAAGATGGGCGTCTGGAAGCGCTCGGCCAGATCGAAGGCGTCGTAGGAGAACTGGAAGCACTCCTCCATGTTGCCGGGGTAGAGGTTGATGTGCTGGGTGTCGCCGTGGCTGCACTTGGCGCAGAGCTCGATGTCCGACTGCTGCGTGCGCGTGGGCAGGCCGGTGCTGGGACCGGTGCGGGCGACGTTGTAGAACACGCCCGGCGCCTCGACGTAGTAGCCCAGGCCGATGAACTCGCTCATGAGCGAGACGCCGGGGCCCGAGGTGGAGGTCATGGAGCGGGCGCCGGCCCAGCCCGCGGCCAGCACCACGCCTGCCGAGGCGAGCTCGTCCTCCATCTGCACGATGGCCACCGTGGACTTCCCGGTCTTGGGATCGATGCGGTATTCCTGCGCGTACTCGATGAAGGTCTCGACCAGGGTGGAGGCGGGGGTGATGGGATACCAGCCGACCACCGTCACGCCGGCGAAGAGGGCGCCCAGGGCGCAGGCCTCGTTGCCGTCCACGATGATGAGGCCCTCGGTCTTGTTGTCGCGCACGACCCGCACCTGATCCTGGTCGGGCAGGTTCTCCATGGCCCAGTCGTAGCCGGCCATGGCGGCGTTCTGGTTCAGCTCGATGGCCTTGTCCTTGCCCTTGAGCTGCTTGGCGATGGCCTTCTTGACCTCGGCCATGTCCACGCCCAGCACGCGCGATGCGACGCCGACGTAGATCATGTTCTTCACCAGCTTGTGCAGCTTGGGCTCGGGGCAGGAGGCGGTCACGAGCTTCTGGAAGGGGACGGGGATGCAGGAGAGGTCGGCCCGCAGCTTGTCCAGCTGCAGCGGCTCGTCGTAGATCACCAGGGCGCCGATGTCGGCCTTGGCGATGTCATCCTTGGCCGTCTCGGGGTTCATCAGGATCAGCATCTCGTTGCTGGCCTTGCGGGCTACATAGCCCTTGGCGCTGGCGCGGATGGTGAACCAGGTGGGCAGGCCGGCGATGTTCGAGGGGAAGAGGTTCTTGCCGCTGACGAACACGCCCATCTGGAAGATGGCGCGCAGCAGCACGGTGTTGGCGGTCTGGGAGCCCGAGCCGTTGACCGTGGCCACCTGGATCGAGAAGTCATTGATCCGGGTTTTCGCTCCCGGGGCGGGAGGCAGGGTGGCGGGAGTGACGGACATGAGGACTCCTTTCGAGGCAAGTCTGAGGATGCGGCAGGCGAATGAAAGAGGATGTTTAGGGTGTAAATAGTTGATCTATCAGGCAGTCCCTCAGTATGCCAGAGGCCGAGGGTGGGTTCCATCGCGGTCCCCAGCCAGGGCTCCGGAGGGGTCTGAAAATAAGCGAAAAAAAAGGGATTGACGACCTCCGGCTCCACTCCTACATTAAAACCCATGAAAACCAGTGACCTCACTAAGCGCCAGCAGGCCGTACTGAACTTCATCCGGGCTTTCGTACTGGAGGAGGGGCGCAGCCCAACTCTGGCGGAAATTGCCAAGGGTGTAGGCTCCAGTGCCGTGTCAACCATCCACAAGCATGTCCAGCACCTCATGGACAAGGAGTTCCTCGTCCGCAGCCACGGCAAGGGCAACAACCTCGTGGTGGCCGAGACTGCGGCCCAGGAGAGCGGCCGGGCCGCGTGGTCCGAGCCCCGGCCCGAGCCGGTGGTGGCCATGAAGATCTTCCCCTTCTGCGGTGAGGTGGCCGCCGGTGCGCCCCTCCTGCCCGATACCCGTACCCTGCCCATCGAGGTGCCCAACAGCATCCACCGGCAGCGGGACGAGCTCTTCGTCGTGCGGGTGCGGGGCGACTCCATGGTCGATGACGCGATCCTCGATGGCGACCTCGTGGTCCTGCAGCGCAAGGGCGAATACCGCAACGGGGACCGGGTGGTGGCGCTCATCGAGCAGGAGGAGGTCACCCTCAAGGAGTTCCGGCGCGATGCCAAGGGCGTGTGGCTCATCCCGCACAACCCCGCCCTGAAGCCCCGCTGCTATCCGCCGCAGAACATCGACATCCAGGGCGTCCTCGTCGGCGTCATGCGCAGCTGCTGAGGCTAGGTAGCCTGCTACGGATGGCCTTTCCCATCTCGGCGGTGCTGTGGGCGCCCCCGAGGTCCCGGGTGCGGAAGCCGGCGTCCAGGGCCTCTCTGACCGCGCGCTCCAGGGCCTCGGCCTCGGCCCCCCAGCCCAGGTGCCGGAACAGCAGGGCGAGGCTCAGGAACATCCCCGCAGGGTTGGCCACCCCCTGGCCCGCGATATCCGGCGCAGAGCCGTGGACGGGTTCAGCCAGGACGGCGCAGCGGTGGGGCCGGTGCGGGGCCCAGCTGAGGGAGGGCGCCATGCCCATGCCACCCAGGTAGGCCGCGGTGAGGTCGCTGATGAGGTCCCCCAGGTAGTTGTCGGCAGCGATGATCCCGAAGGCGCCGGGCCCCTGCACCAGGGCGCAGAGGAGGGCATCCGCGTGCATGGTGCGGGTGGCCACGCCGGGGAAGCGGGGGCGCAGCTCCTCGAAGACCCGCAGCCAGAGCCCGTGGCCGTGCTTCAGGACATTGGCCTTGTGGGCCAGGAGGAGGGGCCGTCCGCGCTCCGCGGCCCGCTGGAAGGCCGCCTCCAGCAGGCGGCGGACGGCGGGTTCGGTGTGGATGGCCAGGTCCACGGCCCGTCCGGGCTCCGTGGTGCCCTGGAGGCAGTAGGGGCCTTCGGTGTTCTCGCGGAAGACCTCCAGGTCCAGGCTGGCGTCGAAGCCCGGGGCCAGCGGGCGGCAGGGACGGAAGTTCACGGCCAGTTCCAGGCCCTGCCGCAGGCGCAGCAGGATGGCCTCGGCGTGCCGTCCATCGGGGATGCGCGGATCCCCGACGGCGCCGAAGAGGATCCCGTCGCAGCCGTCCCGCAGGTCCGCGAACACCGCGTCGGAGAGCGTCTCCCCCGTGGCCAGGCAGTGGTCCGCGCCGTGGGGCAGGCGGATCCACTCCAGCCCCCGGCCCCGCGCCACGGCCCAGTCCAGGCAGGGTGTGGCCTCGGCCATGACCTCCCCGCCGACGCCGTCACCGGGGATGAGCGCGATGCGGATCGGACTGGACAACACGGTTCCTCCCCCCTGAGGAGCCGATGGTGCCACACTCCTCCAGGATTCCGGAGGCTGGAATGAGACCGACAGGGAGGATCACCATGGGAATCATCTCGATGCTGGGGCTGACCGCGTCCGCGGAAGTGGCCGAAGGGGCGAAGGCGCCCGCCTTTGCGGCGGAGGACCAGCACGGTGCCACCGTGCGGCTGGCGGACTTCAAGGGCAAGTCGGCGGTGGTGCTGTATTTCTATCCCAAGGACGACACGCCCGGCTGCACGGCGGAGGCCTGCAGCCTGCGGGACGGCTTCGCGGAGCTCCGCGCGGCCGGAGCGGTGATCCTAGGGGTCAGCGCCGACACGGGGCAGAGCCACAAGGCCTTCGCAGAGAAGTTCCATCTCCCCTTCAGCCTCCTGGCCGACCCGGACAAGAAGATCATCGAGGCCTATGGCGTGAAGATTCCGATCATCGGCATTGCCAAGCGGGTCACCTTCATCATCGACAAGCAGGGCGTCGTGCGCAGGGTCATCAGCGACGTCAACACCGGTGGGCACGATCAGCAGGTGCTGGCCAGTTTGAAGGAATTGTCCAAGTAATTAGGCCGACGCCGCGTTGAGACCGCAGCGCTTTCCAAGCTAGACTGCGAATATCCTCGCGAGGCAATTGGAATGGTCTTCTTCAACCATGCCGCCCGGCAGATGACGGTGAAGATCGTCTACTACGGACCCGGTCTGTGTGGCAAGACCACGAACCTGAACACCATCTACGCCCGGACCAGCCTGAAGGCCCGGGGTGAGATGGTGAGCCTCAACACCGAGACGGACCGCACCCTCTTCTTCGACCTGCTGCCCATGGAAGTGGGCATGGTGAGCGGCTACAAGACCAGGCTCCAGCTCTACACAGTGCCTGGCCAGGTCTTCTACAACAGCACGCGCAAGCTGGTGCTGAAAGGGGTGGACGGGATCGCCTTCGTGGTGGACAGCCAGCGGGCCATGCTGGATGCCAACCACGAGAGCTTGCTGAATCTACAGGAGAACCTCCGCGGCCTGGGCCTGGACCTGGCGGACATCCCGATGGTCCTGCAGTGGAACAAGCGGGACCTGCGGAACGTGCTGCCCCTGGAGGACCTGGAGGCGACCTTCAACTCGCACGGGCTGCCCAGCTTCCAGGCGGTCGCCTCCGAGGGCGTGGGGGTCTTCGAGACCCTGCGTGGGATCACGCGGCTCGCCCTGGGTCACATCCGCACCCACCTGCTGGAGGAGCGCAGCGAGGACAGTCCCAGGATCGCGCCCCTCACCCTGGCGGACCTGCCCTCGGGGCCGGACCTCTGCGACCTGGAGGGGGCCGCCGCGTCTGAGCTCGGGTTCCTCTCGCCGCTGCCGGACGAGGACGCTGAGGGGGAGCTGCTCATCGAGGCGCCGCTGCTGCCCGACCCCCCCGGGAAGGGAGCTGCCGACATCGCGTTCCTGCTGGAGAGCGACGGCCTGCGGACCCCGACCTTCCTCCCGGACCTCGAGGGAATCCGGCCGCCGGCTGGCGGGCTGAGCGCGTCGGTCGAGCAGGTTCTGACAGAGCCCAGAGCCGCCAGGCCGGAACCCCGCGTCACCCTTGCTTCCCTGAGGCCCGAGCCTCGCCCGCCGGCGCCCCGGCTCCGGGCCGCGGATGTGGATGGGACCCTCCACAGCCTGGTGGGCAAGGTGAACCAGACCGGACGGACCGGGCAGGTCCCGGCCCTGCGGCTGCTCGTGCCCGCGGAGTTCGATGCCCAGGAGGTGGAGGTGGTGGTGCGGCTCCAGCAGCAGGGGCGGGTGGTCGCCGAGGGCCAGTTCAGCCAGCTCACTCCGACGGGCGAGGGTACCGCCAGGCTCCACATCGAACTGAAGCGGGCCTGAGATGCGTCCCTGGCTCCTGGCCTGTCTGATCGCGGTCCCGGCCCTGGCGGCCCTGCCCGGCTGGTGGAGCGCCTTTGCGCGAACACCGGTCCTGGAGAGCCGCTTCCGCCAGGAGAGCGACAGCCTGGTCTTCGGCAAGCTGGCCCGGGAGGGGCGCCTGGCGCTGGCGCGGGGCGGGCGCCTGCGGGTCGCCTACGACGGCGGTCTGACGGTGACCTGCGATGGCCGGCAGCTGGTCCAGTACGACCCGGACACGCGCACCGCCCAGCGGGTGGAGCTGGCCCGGGCCATCCGGGACTTTCCGCTCCTGGGGCTGCTGCTCGACCCGGCCCGGCTGGAGCGGCTCTACAAGGCCGAGACCCTGGGCGGCGAAGCCCTGCGGCTGGTGCCGAAGGAGGCCGGCCTGCCGGAGCTGAAGGCCACGGGGCGCCGGGGCCTGCTGTGGAGCCTCGAGTGGACCGATCCCACCGGCGCCCGCCAGAAGCTGGAGCTGCTGGACCCCAAGGCCTCCGGCACCCCGGCCCCGGGGATGTTCCAGCCCCAGGTGCCCGCCGGCGCTCGCTGGGCTACTCGGAACGGCTGAAGGCGTCGAACACTTCCGCCTGGGGGAAGCGCAGGCGGAGCCACTGGTCCAGCTCCGGCACGGTCTCGAAGATCCGCTCCGCGCCCCCGGCGAGCAGCTCCTCCCGGGTGCCGTAGCCCCAGCCCACACCGATGGCCTCCAGGCCGTGGTCCCGGGCCGCGACCATGTCCACCCCCCGGTCGCCGATGAGCACCCCGCCGGGGTGGATGGTGCCCCGCTCGGCCAGCCCCGCCAGCACCTTCGTCTTGGTCTGCCACTGCCCCTTCAGGCTGCTGCCGAAGATGTCGTCGAAGATCAGGTTCAGGTCGAACTGGTAGGCGATGCGCCGGGCGAAGAGGCTGGGCTTGGCGGAGACGATGTAGATGCGGTGGCCCTGGCGCTTCAGGCGGTGCAGCAGGTGGAAGACGCCGGGGTAGAGCTCGTGCTCGAAGACGCCATCCTCCCGATAGCGCTCCCAGTAGAAGTCCAGCACGGCCTCGAGGCGGGCCGGCTCGTCCATGCCCGGCAGCGTGGCCAGGGCCTCCCGCATGCCGAAGCCGATCCAGCCCCGCACGGTCGCCTCGTCGGGCATCTCCAGGCCGAAGGCCGCGCAGGTCTTGCGCAGGCAGTTGCGCACCCCCAGCAGGGGATCCACGAGGGTCCCGTCCAGGTCGAAGCAGACGAGCCCGGGAGCCGTCTCGGGTGCCGCCACGACCGGCCTACTTCTTCTGCTCTTTTTCGTAGGCCGCCGTGCAGGACCGCACGAAGGCCTGGGCCTCGTCCTTGCCGCCCCAGCCGTCGCTGGACACGGTCTTGCGCTCGAGGTCCTTGTAGGTCAGGAAGAAGTGCTCCACCTCGAGCAGGAAGTGCGGCGGCAGGTCGCTGCGCGAGCTGACGTGGGTGTAGGTGGGGTCGTCGCAGGCCACGGCCAGGATCTTGGCATCCGGGCCGTTCTCGTCCGTCATGCGCAGCAGGCCGATGGGCCGGGCCCGGATCACCACGCCGGGATAGGTCGAGCCGTTGATGAGCACCAGGATGTCGGCGGGATCGCCATCCTCGGCCAGGGTCCCGGGAATGAAGCCGTACTCGGCGGGATAGTGGAAGGGGGAGAACAGCACCCGGTCCACGTGCACCAGCCCCGTGTGGTGGTCGATCTCGTACTTGATGCGGCTGCCCGTGGGGATCTCGATGATCGCGTTGACGATCTCTGGGGCCTGCCGTCCGGGATTGAGGTGGACCAGCGACATGGGCGCTCCTGTGAGGGTCCATGGTCGCAGCATCCAAGGGCTACGTCACGCGGGGGGCGCTGCCGCGAGCCGCAGGTGCACGGTGGTGCCGCGGCCCAGCTGGCTCTCGATGAAGAGCAGGCCGCCGTGGGCCACGATGATGCGGTGGCAGACGGCGAGACCCAGGCCGGTGCCGCCGCCGAAGGTGCTGAAGAAGGGATCGAAGACCTTGGCCAGGGCCTCCTGGGGGATGCCGCAGCCGTTGTCCGAGAGCGTGAGGTGCCAGCAGGGGCGGCCTTCCAGCTCTTCCTCCATGGCGGCCAGCACCAGCCGGGGCGAGTCGGAGTCCTCCAGGGCCCGGGTGGCGTTCTGGATCAGGTTCTGGGCGACCTGGCGCAGCAGCTCGGGATCCCCCCGCCAGGCGGCCTGCGGGGGGATCTGGTTGTCCCAGGGCACGGCCTCCGCCAGCGTTGCGCTGCGCAGGACGTCCTCCCAGAAGGTGCGCAGGGCCACAGAGCCCTCCTTGGGGTGCAGGTCGCGGCTGAAGGCGAGCGTGTTGCCGACCAGCCGGTTCAGGCGGCCCACGCCTTCCTGCATCTTGCGGGCGAGCTCCAGGGGACCGGCCTGCTCGGCCAGGTCCTCCACGAGCATGCCGGAGAAGAGGGCCAGGCTGCCCAGGGGGTTGCGGATCTCGTGGGCCAGCTCCGCCGCCATGCGCCCCATGGCCGCCAGCCGGTCTTCGCGGCTGGCCTGCTGGGCCTTGAGCACGGCCTCGGTGACATCGCGCAGGGTCACGATGGTGCCGCCGTGGGGGGCCGAGCGGCGCTCCTCCTCGAAGATGACCTCCCGTCCGCTGGTGGTCTGGAAGCGCCGTTGGCCGCCGGGGCTGCCCGGCTCCCAGGGGGCCGCGTCCTGGAGGAACCGCCCCTCAAGGCCCTGGGGCCGGTTCGTGAAGCGCAGGGAGCCGTCCTCGGCCAGCACCCAGATCGCGAAGGGCACGGCCTCGATGACGGTCTGCAGCTCGCCCTGGAGCTGGCCCAGCTGGGCCTGCAGGGCCTCATAGCGGGTCTGCAGGTGCTCGGAGGCCGCGGTGAAGGCCTCGAAGGCCTCCAGCAGCTGGCGGGGATCCGGGTGGGCCTGTACCTCGGTCACGGCTGCACCGGCGGATCCAGGAGCTGGCGCAGGGTGTCGCGCTCCAGGCCCCTGGGCTCGCCATCCGCCACTCGTAGGAGGGCGGCGCGGGCCTCGGGGGTGCCGAGGGCGGCCAGGGCCTTGGCCGCGGCCATCCGGATGGCTGGCGGCTCTCCGCTGGTGAAGAAGCCCTTCCGGCGCAGGCAGTCCAGCAGGATCGGCTGGACCTTGGGAGAGCCGATCTGGCCCAGGGTTTCCAGGGCCTGGATCCGGAGCCGTTCGATGACTCGCTTGTCCTGGGCCACCTCGGCGACGGGTCGCAGGCAGCCCTCCGAGCGCAGCTGGCCGAAGACGAAGAGGATCTCCTGCATGGTCTCCGCGTCAGTGTCCTGCATCCGGGCCAGCAGCGGCTGCTCCGCCGCGGGGCCGCCCAGCTTGTAGAGGGCCCGGACCGCGGTGCGCCGCACCCGGGGCTCGGGATGGCGGAGCAGCGGTGTGATGGCAACCAGACTGCCGGCGTCCGCCACCTCGGGCAGCAGGGTCAGGGCATTGCGCACGAGATACCAGGCCGAGGACTGCAGGGCATCCAGGAGCGGAGACAGGGCCTTCGAACCGAGGCTCCGGACCGCTTCCACCAGCCGGCCCCGCCGGGTGCGGTCGCCCTCGGCGCCGAGGCGCTCCACGAGCCGCTGGGCCATGGGCTTGCCCAGGAAGTCGAGGTAGGGATGGATCTGGCTGGCCACGCGAGTGCGGTTGGGGTCGAAGACCTGGCTGATGGCCGCGTCCATCAGGTCCGGTCGGAGCAGTGCAGCGCCCAGCCGACCGAGCGCCTCACTTCGCCAGGGCTGGGGGTCATTGAGGAAGACACAGAGGTCATGCAGCTGCTGGAGCTCTCTCATGACGGCGGACAGCTCGCCCCGGTGCACGAGGGCCACCAGCAGCGATTCCAGGGCCTGAGCGGTGCCACCCAGCGCCGGGGGCTCCGGCTCCCACGCGAAGTGCGCCCGCAGCGCCTCGGCGAGCGCCGCTTCGCCACCGGGCGGCAGGCCGGGCTCCTCCACCCAGTGGGCCACGCCGGCCAGGGTCTGGGAGGCCTTGACGCGCAGGCCCGCCTGGTCACTCTGGAGCGCCTCCATCAGTACATCCTGGACGCGGAGGAACTCATCGAAGCGGCGGAGGTCCAGCAGCTCCCGCAGCAGCGCCAGCCGCTCCTCCAGGGTCAGCTCGAACAGGAAGCCCTCGTCGAGGACCTTGAGCAGCTTGGCTTCCAGGCTGAGCTCCTCCCACTCGAGGATGCGCAGGATGAGCTCGGCCTGGGAGGCGTCCTGGCCCGCGAGGTGCAGGCGGGACGAGAGGGTCCGGACCAGGCTGCCGCGGTCCGGCAGCTGGCGGAGGATGTCTTTCAGCGGGCCCTGGAGCTGCGCCCACGAGATCCCCTGGTTCAGGGCCGTGGTAGTGGCGGCGGCCAGCACCTCGCCGGCCAGGGCCCGGATGCCCAGTGCGAGTCCCGCCGGGTGCTCGGGGAGGGTGGCCAGGCTCGCGAGGAGGCTCAGCTGCACCTCGGGAGGCAGGTCCATGAGAATCTGGCGGAGGACGCCCATGCGGGCCGGGCTGGGCACGCCCTCGCCGAGGCCCAGCTCGCGCCCCACGGGTCCGAGACCGCTGAGATCCGCGGGTCCGAAGCCCTGGAGCGGAGCTGCTGCGGGCTTGTCCTGGGCAGCTTCCGGGCTCTGTCCTGCCCCGGTCCGCTGGCCGCTGTCGATGCTGGGGCCGCTCTCCGACCCTTGACCGCCGCCCCTGCCGCGACCCCGGTCCGCGCCGCTGCCGATCTCGGAGCCGTGCCCACCACCGCTGCCGGTGCCGGTGCCGTCCTGGGAGGGACTGGTGGGCTTGGACAGCGAGCTCATCAGGGCTTCGCGCAGGAACTTGACCAGGTCCTCTCGGGCCATGGCGCTTGGGGCCGGGGGCGCCGGGTTCAGGGCGGGGGCCTTGTCGCTGCCGCCGGACTGCTCTCCCTCGCGGATCTCCTGGTAGCGGGTCTGGGCGACCTTGAGGTGCAGCACGCCGGCGGCGTGAAGGTAGGCCGGGAAGCCGCCCTGCTCCTCGAGGAGGTGGGGCTTCAGGATGAGCCCGCTCAGGAACACCAGGAACTCGGTGGGGGTCACGCCCGACTCGACGATGAAGCCGCTGATGGCGCGCTCCGAGATCTGCTTCACCAGGGATGTGATGTGGGGGCTGCGCGAGTCCAGCGCCTCCCCGTCCACGAAGACCTTGTGGCCCGTGACCACGACCTGCAGCCGCGGATAGGCCCGCAGCCAGTGGACCAGGGTCAGGTGTGACGCTGCCACGGCCTCCAGGGTCCGGGGGTGGGAGGCGGTATACATCTGCAGCGCCTTGAGGGCGACGCTCATGGTCTGGGCCAGCTTCGGGAAGTCCTTCATGCCGGCGTCCTCTCCGGAGGGTCGGACCACTCCCGCCGCAGCTGGGCGTAGTGCGCCTCGATGAAGGCGAGCCGCCGCAGGCCCTCCGCCCTGGCGGGCTCGGTGTTGAAGCTGGCGGTGATCTTCCGGGCCAGGTCCAGCCAGGCCTCGCCGCGCCGGAGGATCTCCGCCGTGGTGATGGGCTGGAAGGCGCCGCTGATGCAGCCGAAGTGGATTAGGCTGGCCGCGCCGATCTTGCTGAGCTTGTCGCAGTCCCAGAGGCAGGCGGTCTCCAGGGGCTCCAGGGGCGCGGCAAGGGTGAGGCCCACGTGCTGCTCGATGGCGTGACGGACCGCCGGGATCTTCTCCGGGGGGAAGTCCGTGCCCGCCAGCAGCTCCGGCACCAGGGCCGAGGCGTCCTGGGCGTGCGTGTCCTTCGTGTGGGGCGCCTTCAGGCGCTTGGCCACGTCATGCAGCCAGGCCGCGCACTCCACCACTTCCAGATCCGCGCCGGTGGCCGGGGCCAGCCAGCGGGCCAGGAGCACGGCGGCGTAGGTGTGCTCGAAGCGGTAGTTGAAGATGGGCTGGTAGGCGCCGTCCACCTCGTGGCCAATGCCCCAGAAGCGGATCGCGTCCGCGTCGGAGAAACGCCGCAGCGCCTGTTCACAGGCGGTGCGCCAGGGAGTGGGCTGGGTCATGGAGCGGCGTCCAGGTGCGCCCGGAGGGCTTGGAGGGAAGTGTTGATCTCCACAAACATGGCGCGATCATGCCAGGGCGCGCAAGCATTCTCTAGGCGGCGCAGGAGGGGCTGGAGACCTTGTCCAGGTTCGAGGCCCAGCAGGCGGATTCCCTCCAGGGCCATGCGGGCCTCGATGGCCAGGACCTGCTCCAGGGCCTCCACGGACTTCAGCAGCTTCCGCGCGGCGATGGGCCCCATGCTGACGTGGTCCTCCTTGCCGGCGCTCGTGGGGATGCTGTCCACGCAGGCCGGATTGGCCAGGCCCTTCATCTCGCTCACCAGGGCCGCCGAGGTGACGTGGGCCATCATGAAGCCGGACTCGAGGCCGCCGTTGGAGGTGAGGAAGGCGGGCAGGTCGCTGTAGGCGGGGTTCACCAGGCGCTCCTGGCGCCGCTCGGACATGCTGGCCAGGTCCGCCGCCGCGATGGCGAGCAGGTCGCAGGCGAAGGCCGGGTACTGGCCGTGGAAGTTGCCGCCGGAGCGGGATTCCGACGTGTCCGTGAAGATCATGGGGTTGTCCGTGGCCGCGTTCAGCTCCCGCTCCAGGATGGCCCCGGCGAAGCCCAGGGCATCCCGCGCGACGCCGTGCACCTGGGGGATGCAGCGTAGGCTGTAGGCGTCCTGGACCCGGTGGCAGTCCTGGTGGCTCTCGGAGACGGCGCTGCTGGGGCCCAGCAGGTCCCGCATATGTGCCGCGACGGCGATCTGGCCCGGGTGGGGGCGGGCGGCGTGGATCCGCGGATCGAAGGCGGCGCGGGTGCCCCGTAGGGCCTCCAGGCTGAGCCCTGCGATCTCGTCGGCCAGGCCCGCCAGCCGGCCGAACTTGTGCGCCGCCAGGTTGCCCAGGGCGGTGATGAGCTGGGTGCCGTTGATCAGGGCCAGACCCTCCTTGGCCTGGAGGACCAGCGGGCTGAGCCCCGCCGCGGCCAGGGCCACGCCCCCGGGCACCGAGCGGCCCGCGGACCAGGCCTCGCCCTCGCCCACCAGCAGCAGGGCCATGTGGGCCAGGGGGGCCAGGTCCCCGCTGGCGCCCACGCTGCCCTGGCAGGGCACCACGGGCAGCACGCCCCGGTTGAGGCAGTCCGCGAGGAGGCGGACGGGCTCGGGACGGATGCCGCTGTGGCCCTTCAGGAGGCAGTTGATGCGGGCGGCCATGAGGGCCCGGGTCTGGTCCTGGGGCAGTGGTTCGCCCACGCCGGCCGCGTGGCTGCGCAGCAGGTTGAGCTGGAGCAGCTGGAGCTGCTCGTGGGGGATGACGACGGTGGCGAACTGGCCGAAGCCCGTGTTGATGCCGTAGACAGTGCGGTCCTCGGCCACGATCCGGTCCACCACGGCCCGGTTGGCGGCCACCAGGGCCAGGGCCTCCTCGTCCAGGACGACGCCCTCCCCGGCGGCGATGCGCGCCAGCAGGGGGGCGGTGAGGGAGCGGCCATCGAGGCGGATCATGCGGTGGCCTTGGGGCGGAGGGTCAGGGCGAGGAGCAGGGCCAAGCCCAGGGTGAGGCCCGCGACGGTATAGGTGGTCTGGCCGCCCCAGCGGGCGAAGGTGAAGGTGCCGATGGCGGGTCCGACGATGCGGCCGACTCCGCTCATGGCGTTGAGCACCCCGAAGAGGCCGCCCTGGTCCTCGGGCGGCGTCAGCTGACTGGCCAAGGCAGAGCCCGCGGTATTGCCCATGCCGCTGCCCCAGGACAGGGGGATGAACAGCAGGACGAAGGGCCACATCCAGGCGGCCTTGGGCATCAGGGGCAGGGAGATGCCCATCAGCAGGAGTCCCGTGATCAGGGCGACACGCTCGGGGATGCGCTTGGCGACCACGCGCACCAGGCCACCCTGGTAGATCACGAGCAGGACTCCGATGCCTGCGAAGAGGAAGCCCACCTCGCGCTGGTGGAAGTCGAAGCGCTGGTGGACCAGGAGGGCGAAGGTGCCCTCCATCATGGCGAAGCCCGCCATGGCCAGCAGGGAGACCGTCAGCAGCTGCGGCATGCCGGGCCGCTTCATGGCCTTTACCAGGGCGTGGCCGCGGCTCTCGTGGGACCGGGCCCGGGCGCGGACCTCAGGGGTGAGGGTCTCGGGCAGCCAGAACAGCACCATGAGCGAGGCCACCAGGGACAGGCCCGCGGCGACGAAGAAGGGCAGGTGCCAGCCCCGCGTCTGCAGCAGCAGGTGGCCGAAGTCGCTGCCGCTGAGGACGCCCGCCAGGGCCGGGCCCAGCACGAAGCCCAGGCCGAAGGCGGCGCCGATCATGCCCATGACCTTGGAGCGCTCCTCCGGCAGGGAGCTGTCCGCCATGGCCGCCTGGGCCACGGAGATGTTGCCGCCGGTGATGCCGTCGAGCAGCCGGGCCGCCAGCATCCACTCGAAGCGGCTGGTGAGGGCGAGCATCAGGTAGCCCAGGGCCGAGCCGATGAGGCTGACCCAGAGGACCGGCTTGCGGCCCACCAGGTCCGACACCCGGCCGAGGATGGGCGAGGCGATGAACTGCATGAGGCTGAAGCTGAGGAAGCCCACACCGGCCCAGAACGCACCCGGCGTGGTCCCGGCGCCGCCGAGGCCGAGGAAGTGGTTGACGCTCGCCATCCAGGCGCTGGGGTGGTCGGCGATGGCCTGGGCGTAGAGGGGCAGGATCGGAATGACGATGCCGAAGCCCAGGAGGTCCACGAAGACCGTGAGGAAGATGGCTGTCCTGGCGCGTTTGGAAGACTGCATTGGGCTCTCCAGCCTCCCAGTGTAGCCCGTCAGCAGGCCAGGACCCTCTGCAGCACCCGGTGGAGCTCCTGGAGCTGGTAGGGCTTCTGGATGAAGGCCGCGGGGCCGGTTCCCGACAGGGTCTGGACCGAGTCGGCCTCCGTGAAGCCGCTGCTCAGGACCACCGGGAGGGCGGGGTCCAGCTCGTGCATGGCCAGGAAGGCCTCCCGGCCGCCCAGGCGGGGCATGGTGAGGTCCATGAGGACCGCGTCGAAGCGGGGCCCTGCCTGGAACCGGGCCAGGGCCTCCAGGCCGTCGCAGGCGGTGGTGACCTCCAGGCCCAGGGTGCGCAGGGCGCTGCCCATGGTCTCCAGGATGAGGCTCTCGTCGTCCACCAGGAGGATCCGACCCCGGAGGGGTTTCAGCGTCTGGTGCTCCGGGGAGGCCGCCGGGTCGGCGGCGGTTTCCTGGGAGGCGGGGAAACAGATGCGGAAGTGGCTGCCACGGCCTGGCGAGCTCTGGATCTGGAGCCCTGCCCCGTGCCCCTTGAGGATGCCGAGCATGGCCGAGAGGCCCAGGCCCCGGCCCGTGGTCTTGGTGGTGTAGAAGGGATCGAAGATCTTGGCCAGGATCTCCGAGGTCATGCCACAGCCCGTGTCGGCCACCTCAAGCAGGACGTAGCGCCCGGAGGCCGGGGCGGCGCTCTGGTAGTAGCCCTCCAGCTCCCGGGGGCCCAGGTGCGCGGAGGACGTGGTCAGGTGGATGGTGCCGTCCTGGTCGCCGATGGCGTCGGAGGCGTTGGTCACGAGGTTCATGACCACCTGCTGGACCTGCGCGGCATCGGCATGGATGGCGGGCAGCCCCGGCTCCAGCTCGAACAGGAGCCGGATCTTCTTGGAGATGGAGACCTCGAGCAGGTGCGTCACCTCCTGGACCACGTCATTGAGGTCCTGGGGCTGGACCAGGAAGTGGCCGCGCCCTGAGTAGGCCAGCATCTGCTTGGTCAGCTCCGTGGCCCGGAGCACCGTGGCCTCCATCCGTTCCAGGTAGGGCTGGGCCTGGGAGCCTTCCGGCAGGTGCAGCTGGGCCAGGTTCAGGTTGCCCAGCACCACCGTGAGCAGGTTGTTGAAGTCGTGGGCGATGCCCCCGGCGAGGATGCCCAGGCTCTCCAGCTTCTGGGACTGCCGCAGGACCTCCTCGGCCTGCCGGCGGTCGGTGATGTCCAGCATGTAGCCCAGGAAGTAGGGCGCGTCGGCGTCCGTTGTGGAGACCGCGGTGAAGTCGTGGAACCAGCGGTATTCGCCGGCGGCGTTCCGGAGCCGATACTGCTGCTCGTAGTGGGTGCCGCCCAGGGACCGGAGCCGCTCGGCCTCGGAGTGGATGCGGTGCTGGTCCTCGGGGTGGACCAGGGCGTCGAACACGATCCGGCCCGAGATCAGGTCCTCGGGGCTGTAGCCGAGGAGGGCCTGGACGTTGGGGCTCACGTAGTCCACGGGCCAGGGGGGCGTGGCCTTCCAGCGGATGACCATGACCGGCCCGCCCACGAAGAGGCCGCGCTCCGCCCGCAGCGCCGCCTCGATCTGCTGCCGCTCGGTCACGTCCGTGGCGATGCCGATGACGCTCTCCAGCACCCCCTGCTCGTCGAAGACCGGCGTGAGCGAGTTGTCGAAGAGCCGCCCTGCGGCCCGGGTGGTCAGGCGCGAGGCCGTCCCCTCCAGAGCCCGGCGGATCTGCTCGACGGTCTCCGGGTCGTCGCGGTAGAGGTCCATGGCGTTGAGCCCCACGACGGCCCCCGGAATGAGTCCGAGGTGCGCCAGGCCCAGGCCCTCGGAGAGCAGAAACCGGCCCTCTGGGTCCAGCTGGTAGATGATGGCCTGGGAGTTGGCCAGCACCGTGCGCAGGCGCCGCTCGGCGATGCGCAGGGCCGCCTCGGCGGCCTTGCGGTCGGAGATGTCCCGGGTGATGGTGAGCAGACCTGGCACCCCGCCCACCTCCATGAGCTTGGCCGACATGAGGCCCACGAGGGTGGAGCCATCCTTTCGGCGGAAGCTGATCTCCTGGTCCACGAACTCCCCGCGCTCGCGGATGAGCCGCATGGCTCGCTGGCGGTCGGCGGGGTCCACCCAGATGTTCATCTCGAGGGAGGTCCGTCCGAGAGTCTCGGCCCGGCTCCAGCCCGTGAGCCGCTCGAAGCCCTCGCTGACCTCGATGTAGGTGCCGTCGTCGAGCCGGGTGAGGTTGATGGCATCGGGGCTGGCGTGGAAGACCCGGCTGAACCGCTCCTCACTGTGCCACAGGGCAGCCTCGGCGGCCTTCCGCTCGGTGATGTCCTGGGCCTGCGTGAAGACCATCTCCCGGCCTTCAGTGGTGATGAACCCACTGCTGGTCTCCACCGGGAAGGTGCTGCCGTCCTTGCGGCGGTGGGTTGTCTGCGCGCGGCTGGCGCCGCGCTCCCGGAGCTGGGCCCACAGGCCAGGCAGCAGGTCGGGGCTGGCCCCCGGCTCGATGTCCCAGAGGGAGAGGCCCAGCAGCTCCTGCCGGGAGTAGCCCAGCGCCGTCTCGGCGGCCTGGTTGACGAAGACCAGCCGGCCCGCGGCGTTCATGCCGTAGACGGGATCCATGGCCTTGTCGATGGCCGCGTTCAGGATGCGCTGCTCCCGCTGGGCCTCGGTGCGCTCCAGGGCCAGGGCCACCTGGCCCGACACGAAGGAGAGCAGGTCCCGCTCCATGTCCGTGTAGCGGTGGGCCCCCTCGTAGCTCTGCACCACCAGGGCCCCGAAGACGCCGGAGCTCCGATGCAGCGGCACGCCCAGCCAGTCCAGGGAGAGCGCGCCGAAGGGCAGGACTTTGCCCTCAGCCTCCAGCCGCAGAAGGGCCGCCTCGTCGAGCAGGACCGGCTGCCCGAGGTGGAGCAGATACTCCGTGAGGCCGCGCCCCAGGGGCTTGGGGTCCGGCCGGGGATCGACCTGATCCACCCAGTAGGGGAAAGAGAGCGTGTCGTTCTCATGGTTCCACAGGGCCACGTAGAAATTCTCGGCGGGCATGAGGTCCCGCACGATGCCGTGGACCATGGCGAACAGCTCCTGGGCATTCCTGGCCTGGATGGCGGCCTCGGCGACGCGGAAGGTGGCCTGCTGGGTCAGCTCGGCCTGCCGGCGGACCGAGATGTCCTGGGCGACGGCGACGACCACCTGCTCCCCTTGGCGCACCCCCGGGTAGAGGCGGAGCTCCTTGGGAAAGACCTCGCCGTTCCCGCGCAGACCCCAGAAACCGAGCACCTGGGGCGTGCCGGCCAGGGCCGCGCCGAAGGCCCGGGCGAGCTCCGCGGGATCGTTCCGGCCCGGGGCGGAGAGGATCTCGGGCCGCTGGCCGATGAAGAAGTCCTGGGGGTAGCCGTACATCCGCGCGGCACCCTCGTTCACCTCCAGGAAGCGCCCCTGGGCATCCTGGATGTAGATGGCCTCGGAGATCGAGTCGAGCATGCCCCGGGTCGAGGCCAGCTGGGCACGAAGCTCCTCCTCGCGGCGCCCGGAGGCCTCCAGGGCCGCCCGCAGGTCGCTTGGGGCAGGGTGATCGGTCATGCTTGGGCCACCGGCAAGATGTGCTGCCAAGCATAATACAAATCACGTATTCGCCGTTTGACAAACCGGAGGTCAGGCCCAGCGGAACCGTCTCACGGCCAGGAGGAAGGCCGCCAGGCCCCAGGCCGCCACGATGCCCAGGCCCAGGCCATGGCCGGCCAGACCGGCGCCATCGTTGAAGACCGCCCGGAGGGCCTTGAGGAATGGGGCCAGGGGCATCCCGGCCACCAGGTGCTGCAGCCAGGCCGGGGCCGAGTCCAGGGTGAAGTAGACCCCGCTCAGCATCATCAGGGGGAAGAACACCAGGTTCGAGAGGGCGGCGTAGCCTTCGGAGGTCTCCGCGAACCCGCTCAGGGCGAAGCCGAAGGCCATGAAGCAGCCGGTGCCCAGGGCCATGATCAGGGCGAGGTTCAGGAAGGACCCCTGGTTGGCGATGCCGAAGACCAGGTAGCCCACCAGCAGGAGGATGGCCGCCTGGACCACGGTCACCGTGAGCCGGTGGCAGACCTGGCCGAGCAGGAAGATCCACTTGGGCAGGGGGGTCACGGCCAGGCGCCGGAACTTGCCCTTCTCCCGGTAGGAGACGTTCACCATGCCGACGCTGAACAGGCCCATGCTCACCAGGTTCAGGCCCAGCAGACCCGGCAGCAGGAAGGAGGCGTAGTTGGCGGACCGCTTGCGGCCCGGGCTCTCCACCTGGAGGGGGATGCGGCGGGGTTCCGGAGCGCCACTGAGGCGCGCCTGGGCCACCAGCCAGGCCTGGTTCACCAGCCCCGCCGTGGCGCCGGCCTGGGCCATGAGGTAGCTGTTCAGGCGCAGGCGGTAGCCCTCACCCTCGGGTTCCAGCTGGGCGGCGGTCTCGCCCCGGGCCCAGCGGGCCTCCGCCTCGGCCCGGGGCAGGGCCACGACCTTGAGCTGCAGGTCCGCCAGGGCCTGGTCCAGGGCCGCGTCCTGGGGGCCCGGGGCCACGGCGGCCACCCGCACCACCGAGAGCCTGGGCCCCCCGCTGTCCCGGAAGATGGTGCCGAAGCCCAGGAGCAGGATCACCGGGAAGGCCATGGTCCAGAACATGGCCACGCGGTCCCGGGCGTAGAGCCGCCATTCCATCGCGAACTGCCGCCATAAGATCATCGCTATTCCCTGAGACTGCGGCCGGTCCGGTGGAGGAACACATCCTCCAGGGTGGCGCGGCGGATGTGGACCTGCTGGAAGGGCACGGCCCGGGCCTCGGCGGCCTCCAGCAGGCGAGGCAGCAGGGCCTTGGGATCCGGCGTCGGAATCTCCCACAGGTCCGCCCGGCGCTCCACGGGGAGGCCGAGGTCCGTGGCGAAGGCGCCGGGCTCAGGCGCCAGGCCGTCGAAGGTGAGCTCCACCACGCTGGGGATGGCCAGGTCGGCGATGAGGGAGGCGGGGGTGCCCGTGGCGATGACCTGGCCGTGGTCCATGATGGCCAGCCGATCGCAGAGGGCCTCGGCCTCGTCCATGTAGTGGGTGGTCAGCACCACGGTCCGGCCCTCGGCCTTCATGCGGCGCACCACGTCCCAGAGGCCGCGGCGGGCCTGGGGGTCGAGGCCCGTGGTGGGCTCGTCCAGGAAGACCAGCTCGGGGTCGTTCACCAGGGCCATGGCCAGGGCCAGCCGCTGCTGCTGGCCGCCGCTGAGGGTGATGTGGTAGGCGTCCGCCTTCTCCTCCAGCTGCACCAGCTTCAGCAGCTCCTCGGTGCCCCGGCGCCTGGGGTAGTAGCTGCCGTAGAGGTCCAGGGCCTCCCGGGGGGTGATCTTGTTGAAGAGGCTGGTGCTCTGCAGCTGGACGCCGATGCGGGAGCGGATCTCCCGGCCGTTCCGGTCCCAGGTGAGGCCGAGGATCTCGATCTCCCCCGCGTCCGCCTCGGTGAGGCCCTCGATGACCTCCAGCGTGGTGGTCTTGCCCGCCCCGTTGGGCCCCAGCAGGCCGAAGACCTCGCCCCGGGCCACGTCCAGGTCCACCCCGGCCACGGCCACGACCTTGGGGAAGGTCTTGCGCAGGCCGCGGAGGCGGAGGGCGGAGTCGGTCATGGAGCTCCCTTTCGGACCCTCAGGAATACCACGCGAAACGGGTGTCTGGACAGGGGAGGGGGCGGGGGTGGACTCAAGATCAACACCTAGCAACGCAGATGTACCCGACGAGAGTTTTCCCTTCCAGCCAAGTGGTTCCTGCTAGGCTCTTGTCTGGACAACCACAGATAATGCCGTTTATTTACCAAGGAGAGTGCTGCCATGAAAGTGAACAGAAGGTGCGGTACCGGCCTTGCTACGGTTTTCCTCCTGGTGCTCGCAACGAGGATCCTCGGAGCCGCAGCCGACGATGAGAAGCTGGTGCGCATGGGCCACCAGAGGGTGGGTGCTTATGCGCTCTTGAAAGCCCGTGGCACTCTGGAAGCCCGACTCAAGCCGCTCGGCTACACGGTGCTCTGGAAGGAGTTCTCGAGTGGGCCGCTGCTGCTCGAAGGGCTCAAGGTCGGCGCCGTGGATTTTGGCCATGGGGGTGAAGCGCCGCCAATTTTCGCCCAAGCTGCGGGTGCGCAGTTCTTCTACATCGGCCACGAGCCGCCGGCGCCGAAGGGGGAGGCCATCCTGGTGCCGAAGGGCAGTCCTCTCCAGACGCTCGCCGATCTGAAGGGCAAGAAGATTGCACTGAACAAGGGCTCGAACGTGCACTACCTGCTTGTGTGCGCACTGGAAAAGGCGGGCCTTAAATACACTGATGTCGAGGTCGTGTATCTGCCACCGGCTGACGGACGCGCGGCCTTTGACAGGGGCGCCGTCGACGCCTGGGTGATCTGGGAACCCTACCGCACCGCCGCGGAGCTGTCCTCGGGTGCGCGCACCCTCGCCGATGGCAGCGGCCTGGTCTCCAATCACGAGTTCTTTCTGGTGACTCGGGCCTTTGCGCAGGCCCACCAGCAGGTGATCGATGTGGTGCTCAGTGCGGCCAGCGACGTTTATGCCGAGGCGGCAAAGGATATTCCAGGCACCGCTAAGGTGTTCAGCGCTGCGGCCGGCTTCCCCGTGCCGGTGATGGAGGTGGCGCTCTCCCGCCGGGGTTTCGCGGTCCAGCCAATGAATGCCGATGTGGTGGCCGAACAGCAGAAGATCGCCAACGCTTTCCAGGCCCTCGGGCTGATCCCCACCGCGATCAAGGTTTCTGATGCAGTGGGGAAGCCCTAGATCAGACGGTCCAGAGGCGCCACCCGGGGTGGCTGGTGCGCAGGCTCGCGGAGGCGGTATCCCGATCCGCAGGGGTTGCAAACCGCCCGGCCCAGCAGCTGCCCGAGCCGCAGAGGAGGGGGTCACCCCCGGTTTCCCGCAGGGCATCCCGCACTTCCGCCAGGAGGGGGCAGACCCAGAGGGCAGCGCCGGTGAGGTCGTTGCGCCAGGGCGGGGGGGCGCCGGCGGGCTGGGAGGCCAGGGCCTCGGGGAAGGGATAGCCCACGGACTGCAGGGCCCGATAGACGCCGGGGGTGCCGACATAGAGGCCGGGGTGGACCAGGAGGATCGGCTCCAGGGGGATGGGGCGCAGCGGGAAGACCCGCTCGCCGCGGCCCAGGCCCAGGGAGCTGCCGCCCAGCAGGAACAGGGGCACGTCGCTGCCCAGGCGGCCGGCCAGGCGCAGCAGGGTGTCCTCGCCCAGACTTAGGTCGAAGAGCCGGTTCCCGAGCCGCAGGGCGCCCGCCGCATCGCTGCTGCCGCCGCCGAGGCCGGCGCCGTGGGGGATGCGCTTCTCCAGGTGCAGGGTGGCGGGCAGGGGTCGGCCAGCGGCCTCCTCCAGCAGCCGCCAGGCCTTGAGCACCAGGTTGGAGGCATCGGGTACCAGGCCTTCGCTGGACGGGCCGCCGAGCGTCAGCGCCAGCTCCGAAGCGGGCTCGCCCGTCAGGGTGTCCGTGAGCTCCGGCAGGCCTTCCAGCACCGTGGTGACCAGCTCCAGCTCGTGGAAGCCGTCGGCCCGGCGGCCCAGCACCGCCAGGAAGCGGTTCAGCTTGGGAGGGCAGTCCACCGTCAGGGTCATGGGCCCAGGGTAGGGCTAAGGCGGGGACCGGAGCAACCGGGGGCGAGGCCACTGGGCTATTCCCCGGTGGTCCCCGGCGCGAATTAAGGCTTTGGGCCTTATCAAACGATAAGGAGGTGAACTTTTTGTCGCCAGGGTTATAGAAGCCGTCGTGGGAGGCGCCATGGGCAGGGACTGGTCCAGTGAGCTGGTCGGGTGCATCAAGGGTGCGGATCGCGTGGCTGCCAACGCCCTGCTGACGGACTGGGCGGAGACCCGCAGCTACGAGGAGGCCGTCACGGAGCTGCTCACCCCGGCCCTGGAGCTGTTCGGCGGGCTCTGGGCGGACCAGGGCGGGGAGACCTCCCTCGCCCAGGGGTATGTGGCAGCCAAGATCGCGGAGGACCTCCTGGGGCGGATTCTTGTGGTCCGGGAGGCCGAAGGGCGGTCCCTGGAGGCGAAGCATGGCCCCGTGGTCATCGGCAACGTGGAGGACGACTACCACCCCCTGGGCCGCAACATGCTGGTGGCCTTCCTCCGCAGCGCCGGGTGGGAGGTCTACGACCTGGGTGTGGATGTCCCGCCGGAGGTCTTCCTCGACAAGGTGCAGGAGGTGGGGGCGCGGGTGCTCGGGGCCTCCGCCATGATGTTCTCCACCGCCAGGAATGTGGCCGGCATCCGGCAGGAGATCGACCGCCGCGGCCTGACGGGGCGGGTCCAGCTGGCCGTGGGGGGGCCGTGTTCAAGCTGCGGCCGGAGCTCGTCCAGGCCTTCGGGGGGGATGGCACGGCGCCCACGGCGCTCCACGCCCCGGCGCTCTTCGAGCAGCTCTGGCAGCGCTCCCTGGCCCTGCACCCGGCAGCCCACTAGGAGGCCCGTGATGAACAGCCTGGAGCGCGTCTTCGCGACGGTGGGGGGCCAGCCCAAGGACCGGCCCGCCTTCGTCCTGAACCTGAGCCTCTATGGCTCGAAGCTGGCGGGCCACCCGCTGCAGACCCACTACTCGACGGCCAGTGCCTATGCGGAAGGCCAGATGGCCGTCCGGGAGGTCTTCGGGCCAGACCTGCTCCTCAGCCCCTTCCTGGTGCCGGCCCTCGGCGAGGCCTTTGGCAGTGAGGTCACCGCCTACCGCCAGCAGGTGCCGAACATCCGCCGCTACGCCGCCGCCTCCGCTGCGGAGGCCCTGAAGCTCCCCCTGCCGGACATCGATGGGCAGCCGCGCCTGGTCTTCCTCCGGGAGACCATCCGCCTCCTCGCCGCGCGCTACCAGGGCGAGGTGCCCGTGGTCGGTGTCCTGGTGAGCCCCCTGGACCTGCCCCCGCTGGTCATCGGGGTCGAAGCCTGGCTGGAGGCTCTCCTGTCGGAGCCGGACACGGCCCGGGCCCTGCTGGAGCGCTGGACGCCTTTCTGCGTGGACCTGGCCAACGCCATGCTGGGGGACGGAGCCACCCTGGTCGCCCTCACGGCGAACTTCGCCAACCCCACCCTCGTGCCGCCGCGCGTGGTCCAGGGTCTGGCCAGGCCGGTGCTGGAGGCGGCCCTCGGCGCCATCCAGGGGCCCATCATCCTCCTCCACGGCGGGGCAGTGCTGGCGCCCCACCTGGCGGGTTACCTGGGCCTCCCGAACGTCGCGGCCTACTTCGTGGATGCCAGGGACTCGCTGGCGCAGGCGCGGCAGGCCCTCGGCGATGCGGGGGTGCTCATCGGCAACCTCCACGCCCCCGCCCTGGAAGACGAGACCCCCGAGTCCGTGCGGACCCAGTGCGAGGCCATCCTGGCGGACCGGGTCGGAGACCCGAGGTTCCTGTTCGGGTCCTCGGGGGCGGACATCCCGCTGGCCACACCTCCCGAGGTGATCCAGGCCGTCGTGGACACCCTCTGCCAGGCCGGGGCCGGTGCCTTGTGAGCCCCAGCCCCGCGGCCAAGGTCTGCATCGCCTGCTCCATCTTCCGCAACGAGATCGAGCGCCTCCAGGCCGAAGCCAGGCTGGACTTTCCGGTGCGGTTCCTGGGCTCCATGCTGCACATGGTTCCAGAGAAGCTGGACCAGCGGCTCCGGGAGGTGGTGGCAGAGGAGCGGGCGAAGGGGCAGGACATCGTCCTGGCCTACGGGGACTGCTGCCCGAACATGGCCGGCATCGGGACGGCCGAGGGCGTCGATCGGACCCAGGGCTTCAACTGCCCGGAGATCCTGCTCGGCAAGGAGACCTACCGCCAGCTGCGCAGGGAGGGGGTCTTCTTCCTCCTGCCGGAGTGGACCCTCATGTGGCGCAGGGTCTTCCAGGGCACTCTCGGACTCCTGGGCGGGACCGCCCAGGACTTCATGAAGGAGATGCATACCCGGCTCGTGTACCTGGACACGGAGCTGGTCCCCATCCCGGAGAAGGAGCTGGCGGAGATCGCGGAATACTGCGGCCTGCCGGTGGAGCGCATGAAGGTATCGCTGGAACCGCTCCTGGCCAGCCTGTTGAAAGCCGCCACCCGGGTCCCCCATGAACAAGCTTGACTACTCCCGGATGAAGGACGCCGCGGCGATCCAGTTCATGGTGCTCGACATGCTCGGGAACATCATGACCCTCTCCGAGAGCCCCGCGAAGATGGGGGTCTACCTGACCCAGGAGATCCGGCAGCTGGTGGGCGCCAGGATCGTGATGCTGATCCAGTACACCGGATGGGAGACCTGCCCGGATCATCGGGTGATCGCCATCGAGCCCGAGCGCTACCGGGACAGTGCCAGGCTGGCGGGCCTGGGCGGCCTTATGCCCATCCTCCGGGAGCTCCAGGAGGGCGTGGTCTGGAGCCCGGGCCAGGTGCCCGAGGCCGCCCTCGCGGCGCTCCGGGAGACGGGGTGCGAGAGCCTGGTGGCCATTCCCCTGGCCATGGCCGGGGAGCCGGTGGGCGTGCTCCTGGCCCTGGACCTGCTGGAGATGGAGCGCCATGAGGACGTCCTCCGCTCGCTGGAGATCCTTGGCGCCTTCGTGGGGATGGTGATCCGCAACGCCTTCTACTACGAGAACCTCGAGTCGGAGGTCGAGGCCCGCACCCGCGAGTTGGCGGACAGCGAAAAGCACCTGCGGAACCTGACGGAAGTGGCACCGGTCGGCATCTTCCAGCTGGATCAGGGAGGCCGCCTGGTCTTCGTGAACGAGCAGTGGCGTCACATCACCGGGATTCACTGGCTGGACGGCCTCCCGGAGGCCTTTCACCAGCTCATCCATCCGGAGGACCGGGCCGGAGCCGCGAGGCTCTGGGAAGCGGCCCATGCCAGCCATGGGGTGTTCCATGGTGAATACCGGCTGCTCCGGGCCGATGGCAGCGTCGTCTGGGTGATCGGCAAGGCCGTCTTCGAGTTCGATGACGCTGGCCAACTCTCCGGCGTCATCGGCACCCTCACCAACATCACCGAGCGCAAGGCCGCCGAAGAGTCCCTCCGGGAGAGCAACTACCGCTTCAACCTCGCCACGGACTCCGCCCAGCTGGCCGTCTGGAACTGGAATCTCGCAACGGGAGCCATGCTCTGGGACGACCAGATGTTCCGGCTCTATGGGGCCACCCGCGAGGAGGTCCTTGGCAGCGTGCAGGACTGGAAGGACGGCCTGCACCCCGAGGACCTGGAGCGGGCGGTGGCCGAGTGTGAAGCCGCCGTCCGGGGCGAGGCCCCGTTCAACACCGAGTTCCGGGTGATCCAGCGGGACGGGACAGTGCTGTGGGTGAAGGCCGATGCCACCGTGATCCGGGACACCGCGGGCCACCCGCTGCGCATGATCGGCCTGAACCGGGATGTCACCGCCGCCCACCTGGCCGAGGTGGAGAAGGCCAAGCTCCAGGCGCAGCTCGAGCAGTCCCAGAAGATGGAGAGCCTCGGCAGCCTGGCCGGAGGGGTCGCCCATGACATGAACAACGTCCTGGGGGCCATCCTCGGCATGGCCTCGGCCAACCTCGAGCTGCAGCCCCCGGGGAGCCCCACCCGCCGCGCCTTCGAGACCATCGTCCAGGCGGCCTCGCGCGGGGGCAAGATGGTGAAGAGCCTGCTGAGCTTCGCCCGCAAGAGCCCGGTCGAGCTGCAGGAAGTGGACATGAACGCGATCCTGCAGGAGGAAGTGAGCCTGCTGGAGCGGACCACCCTGGCCAGCGTCCGGCTGGAGCTGGCGCTGGCGCCTCAGCTCTGGCCCATCAAGGGGGATCCCACGGCCCTGACCCACGCGCTCATGAACCTCTGCGTCAACGCCGTGGATGCCATGCCGGCCAGCGGCACCCTGACCCTCCGGACCGGCAACGTGGACGCCGATTGGATCGAGGTGGCCGTGGAAGACACGGGGGCCGGGATGCCCCAGGAGGTCCTGGAGAAGGCCCTGGATCCCTTCTTCACGACCAAGGAAGTCGGCAAGGGCACGGGCCTGGGTCTGCCCATGGTCTACAGCACGGTGAAGGCCCATGGGGGCCACCTGGAGCTCCAGAGCAGGGTCGGCCAGGGCACCCGCGTGCTGCTGCGGTTCCCTGCCCATGTCCTCCCAGCCCCGCCCGCCGAGCTGCCCAGCGGGGGAAGGTATGAGTCCATCAGCCGGATCCTGGAGGTGCTGGTGGTGGACGATGACGAGCTCATCCAGAGCTCCGCCCTGGCGATCCTGGAGGTCCTGGGGCACCGGGCCCTGGGCGTGACCAGCGGCGAGGAGGCCCTCGCGCGGCTGGAAGCCGGGCTGCGGCCGGACGTGGTGCTCCTCGACCTGAACATGCCCGGGCTGGGCGGGGCCGGCACCCTGCCGCGCCTGCGCGCGCTCGCGGCCGAAGTTTATATTGGAATACG
>Ga0208507_1000031_pt1 | contig 120575 bp, 89 predicted proteins | sample CryBogCBH12Aug01_FD_184626 | JGI IMG/M metagenome (GOLD analysis project Ga0208507, IMG submission 184626) | Freshwater microbial communities from Crystal Bog, Wisconsin, USA - CBH12Aug09.1 (SPAdes) (version 2) | ecosystem: Environmental > Aquatic > Freshwater > Lake | place: Crystal Bog...
CAGCCCTTGCTCTTCAGTTTCAACCCCTGCCTCCTGCAACGCTTTGCAACGGCCACATCGCTGACCCCAAGATCCTCTCCGACCCTTACCAACGAGTTTTCCAGGACGAGACGCTGAAGGTCTTCATCTGAGGGCCACTGAATCCGAGTCGGGCGGGGCTTCGACTCCTTCTTGACCACAGGCTTCTTTGCCCGGGGCTTCCTGGGGGGCCAGGAGGCGATTTGAATGACGATCTGGACCGGAGCCGGGGCCTTCACCTCCGCTTCCTTCTTGGCCTTGCCCTTCTGCCTGGAGGGCCAAGGGACACCCAACTCAGAAGCGAATTCACGCTCGACGGCCAGGTTGGCCTTCACTACCTCCTCGTCCACGGGCTTGCCATAGCGGTCAGCCATCCTGTCTGTGGCCAGCCCCATCGTGGCCGCCACCATCGTGTTCTTATTCGTTTTCCCCAAAGCAGCGCCCTTCGTGTGGCGAAGGTCATGGAAGCGGATGTTCGGCTTCTCGATGCGCACCCCGTAGCGGTCCTTCTCGGGTTTCGAAGCATGCACACCTGCCGCCTCGCGGACAAGCGACCAGATCCGGTTGAGGGTTCCTGTTGAAACGGGCCGCTGTGGATCTCGCCCGGGGAAGACATAAGGTGATTCAGCGATGCGCGGAATGCCCTGGAGGATGGAATGGGCCGCCGGCCCCATCGGGTGGATCCGCAATCCATTCGTGCGGGCAGTTTTATCGTCCAACTTAATGAATTCGCCATCGAAATCCACATCGCACCACTCAAGCCTGGCAACGCTGTCCCGACGGATCCCTGTCACCGAGGCAAATCGAATGGCCTCGAGATAGATCACATTGGCTTCCTGGTTGGCTTCCATGCCCTGGAGGGTTGAGCCCACCTTCTTCCGAGCTTCAGAGCCCATGGGGCGATGAATCTGCCGATCGCCATTCTTCACGCCGCCCAAAGCTGGATTGAAGTCTGCCTTGCCATCACGAACGGCCCACTTGAAGAACGAGGACAAACACCGCTTGGCCGCGTCCGCAGCCGTTGCGGCGGGCCGCCCTTTCTTTTCCTTCGGCTTCCCCACCTTCCGGCTGGGTCGCTTCTCCTCCATGTCATCAGGCCTGAAGGCCGCGACTCCCATGAGGGTGATCGCCTGATGCCAGGCTGCGATCATTGCCGGTGTGATGTCTCGCGGGTACTTCTTGCCAAAGGCCGGGAGGATGTAGAGCATCGCCTTCTCGTAGTAGCTCTTGTAGGTGCCCTCACGAAGGGTGGTTTTGACGAATTCCGTGAGCCAACGCCCGACCAGGAATTCAATCGTCCCCGACTTCCGGGCTGCTTGTTTTGCCTTCCGAATATCAATCTCGGTCGTGAGGTTGGTCCTGATCCGTTGTGCCTCGCTCCTGGCAGCTTCGGTGGTGATGCCCGGATAAGGCCCGATCGAGATCCACTCCTGCCGATGCCCTACCTTCATCGGGGCTCTCATCTGCCAGGTGATGCTGCCCGTAGTTCCAACATCGACACTGAGACCGCGAACTACCGTATCGGTCAGACGGTACCGCTTGCCGGTGGGTCGAATCGCTTCGAGGGCTTCCTTGGTCAAGGATGCCTTTCGAGACACACGCCCGCCCGGACTTGATGGTGCGGCAGTCGTCAGGGCTTTGGGTTTGCGAGGCATGACGGGCTACTCCAGCAATTCGAACCTTCACCCTAGTATACTCCAAGGCGTATCTCATCCGTATCTAATTTCCCCCAAAAATGCCCCCTCATAACCAAATGCGAAACTGATTGAAATGTTGTATTTAATGGTTTTTATGTATTTTATCTAGCCTGCTTGCAACAATTTCACACGACTGGAAAGTGTGTGTAGGTCAAAAGCTTACCGAGGGTTCGAATCCCTCACTCTCCGCCAGAAAAACGCCCCCGCACGGGGGCATTTTTCTGGCGGAAAGTGAAGGCGGGATTCGAAATCACTGAATTGCTGGCAGGTAGGCGCCCCTGGAGACAGCCCGGGGGGCTGTCGGAAGGGATCAGCGCCGTGCCAGCAATTCGTGCGGCCGGAAGGGACGCCGCGAAGCGGTGGCCCTGGAGGGAATCCCGCTGCCCAAACCCGCCGCAGTCTTCGTCGGTGGCGGAGAGTGAGGGATTCGAAGTCACTGAATTGCTGGCAGGTAGGCGCCCCCGGGAGGATGCACCCGCCCCTGGCATGGGATAGTCAGAGGCGGCGGAGGGAGAATGGTCGGGACATCCCGGAACAGGGGCAGGGAGACAGCTCCTGCTGACCCGTTGCATCCGGGTGGGTCCGCCTCGGCTGCTGACGGGAGGCCAGCCCCTGGTGCGGGCCTGGTGAAGATCCATGGCCCCCAGGACGCGCTCAGCAAGGAGCAGCAGGCCTTCAACCGCCTCGCCACCCGCATCCGGAACCTGAAGGCCCGCCTGGAGCAGGCCGAGCGGGACCAGCTGGATCTGGACCGGTTCCAGCTCACCCAGTACCGGCCCACCCTGGAGGCCCTGGGACAGGCCTTCCTGGACCTGGCCCTGAAACTGGAGGAGACCGCCACCAGGGGCCGTCCGGATAAGACCAGGAGCCGGCGTCTGAAGCAGGTCGTTCCCGGTCTGCTGGACCGCGCCTTCGATCTCATCGAGCCCACGCCGGAGGGACTGGCCCTCCATGACAAATACGCCCCGAAGGGTCACGAGGCCAGGCGGCAAGAGGAGACCACCGCGGAGGCCGACCTGTTCCTGGAGATGGCCGAGGTGATGGGGTTCGAGATTCCTCCCGAGGTGCGGGCCCAGCGCCACGACCCGGAGGCGATGGATGCCTTCGCCGAAGACCTGGCCCGGCAGGCCGCCGAGCGGCTGGAGGCGGAGGAGCGGGCCCGGGCCCAGCGGGCCAGCCGACGGAAGAAGACGAAGAAGCAGCTGGCAAAGGAGGCGGCGGAGAAGGCCAAGGCTGATCTGAAGCAGCGGAGCCTCCGGGAGATCTACCTGGCCCTGGCCCGGGCGCTGCACCCCGACCTCGAGCCGGATCCCGAGCAGCGGCGCCGCAAGGAGGACTATCTGAAGCAGGCCAGCGCGGCCTACCAGGACGGGAACCTGATGGAGCTGCTCCAGCTGGAGCTGGCCTGGCTCGAGACCAGCGGCACCCAGGACGCCCCGCCGGACAAGCTGAAGCTGTTTCTCGAGGTGCTGAAGGAACAGGCGGCCACCCTGGAGCGCGCCTGCCGCCAGACCGAGCTCCGGTTGCTGGAGGACTACGGCGCCACCAGTGCCAGGGCCGCCCGCCGGGCCATGACCGAGGCCCACCGGGAGGCTGATCGGGCCCGGCACCACCTCACCCGCCTCCTGCGCAGCCTGGAAGCCGATCCCCTGTTCCTGGGAGCCTGCCTGGACGCGCTGCTGGGGAGGTAGGCCTCAGCCCGCCCGGGGACCCCGGCCCTGACGAGGTGCGCGGAGGCAGGCAGGCCTCCTGGTTTCAGGTGATCAAATCGCGAATTTTTCTGATCAATCCACTGGAAATGGAAGACCAGAGAGCCCTTGTACGGCTATGGTAGGCGGGGTATCTGCCCTTTCACCAACCGCCGGGTTCCACCCCGGGTCCTGCTCAGGAGTGCCCATGCGTCTCGGGTTTCTGCCCTGTTTCCTTCTGGGGGCCGCCCTGCTGGCGGGTCCCTCCGAAACCAAGCTTCCGGCCTGGAAGGTCCCGTTGGAAGTGAAGACCCTTCCCAACGGCCTGACCGTGGTGGTCTCTGAGGACCACTCGCTTCCCACCGTGGGGATCAGCATGGTCTACCGCGTGGGCATGCGCCTGGAGCCCAAGGGCCGCACGGGGTTTGCCCACCTCTTCGAGCACATGATGTTCGAGGGGACTCCCGTGGCACCCAAGGGGGTCTTCGACCGCGTGATCCAGGGCGGGGGCGGCATCAACAACGGGTCCACCCGCTACGACTACACCAACTACATCGAGTCCGCGCCCGTCTCGGCCCTGGAGCCCATCCTCTGGCTGGAAGCGGATCGCCTCAAGGCCCTGGACTTCTCGGCCAAGAACCTCAAGAACCAGCAGGAGGTGGTGAAAGAGGAGATCCGCCTGAACGTGAAGAACCGGCCCTACGGCAGCTGGTGGCTGGACCTGCCCGCCGCGGCGTATACCCGCTGGGAGACGAGCCATGACGGCTACGGCTCCTTCGAGGACCTCGACCGCGCCGACCTGAAGGACGTGGAGGCCTTCCACCGCACCTACTACACGCCCAGCAACGCGGTCCTCGGCATCGCGGGCGATGTGAAGCCCGCCGAGGCCTTCGCCCTCGTCGAGAAGTATTTCGGGGCCCTGCCCACCCGGCCGAAGCCTGCGGTGCCCGACCTCAAGGAGCCGCTCGGCACCGCGGAGGTTCGCCAGGTCAAGACCGATCCCCTCGCCCGGGTGCCTGCCCTGGCGGTGGCCTGGAAGGTGATGACCCGCGGCAGCAGGGACCACGCACCCGCCGCGGTGCTGGCCGAGCTGCTGGCCGGCGGCGACGCCTCCCGCATCTATCTCGGCCTGGTGAAGGGCAAGGAGCTGCTGCTTGAGGTAAGCGGAGGACTCAACTTCCCGCTCGGCAATGCCTGGGACTTCGACGGCCAGACCATGTTCGGGCTGTTCTCCCTCTACAAGCCGAACGCCGATGCCGACAAGGTGCTGGCCGGGCTCGACGAGATCATCGCCAACGTCGCCACCCAGGGCGTCCCTGCGGCCGAGCTCGAACGCACCAAGACGAAGATGCTCTCTGATTTCTACTCCGGACTGGAGATTCCCCTCTACCGCGCGGATGCCCTGGCCAAGGCCCAGAGCCTCTGGGGCAGCGCCGCCCAGCTCAACGAGATCCCCAGGCTCATCGAGGGGGTGACCTCCGAGGATCTGAAGCGGGTTGCGGTCACCTACCTGACACGGGCCAATCGCACTGTCATCGACTACCACCTTGCCCCCGTGAAGCCCTGAGGAGCCGACGATGACCATCCTCCGAACCACGCTCTCGCTGCTCCTCACCGCCCAGGCTGCCGGTCTCGCAGGCAGCGAGGAGAAGCCGCTCCCCAGGGAGCTGCCGCCCTACGGTGCCGAGCGACCCATTCCGGCCCTGAACCTGGCCCAGCGCACCCTGCCCAACGGTCTTACCGTATGGATCGAGAGCCGCCCCGGCTTCCCCAGGGTCACGGCCTTCCTGGCCGTGCGGGGCGGCAACGCCGCGGATCCCGCCGAACAGCGCGGCACCGCCGGCCTGATGGCCGGCCTGCTGAACGAAGGAACCACCACGCGCACCTCGAAGCAGATCGCCGAGGAGCTCCAGGCCCTCGGCGGCGAGTTGGCCGCCTGGGCAGGTCCTGACGCGGTCTTCCTGTCTGGAAGCGCTCTCAGCCACAGGCTGCCGACGCTGCTGAACCTGCTGGCAGATGTGGCCCGACGCCCCACCTTCCCCGCGAAGGAAGTCGAACTCGCCAAGGCCAATACCCTCCAAAGCTTGCAGGCCCAGGAAGCGCAGCCCTCGTTCCAGGCCAACCGCGCCTTCAACGTGGCGCTCTTCGGGTCCCATCCCTACAGCTTCTCCTCAATCACTCCCGAGACGGTGAACGCTGCCACGCCCGACTCCCTGCGTGCCCTCCATGCCGCCCGGTTTCAACCGAACCAGGCTGTCCTTGTGTTGAGCGGCGACCTCCAGGTCGAGCGCGCCTTCAAGGCCATCGGCGAGGCCTTCGGCGACTGGCAGGCCACCGGGGAGGGGCCCAAGCCCCTCCTCTCAGCGCCTGCCACTTGCCAGCGTGCCTTCGTCCTGATCCCCCGGCCCGGTTCCGTCCAGTCCACCGTCCGAGTGGGCCGCCCCACGGTAGCCGCCACCCATGAGGACTACGTTCCGCTCCAGCTCGCCAACGTCATCCTGGGCGGCTCCTTCTCCAGCCGGATTGTCCGGAACATCCGCGAGGAGAAAGGCTACACCTATTCCCCCGGCGCCCGCGCCTCGGGCCTGCAGGTGGGAGGCAGCTACAGCATCCGGGCGGATGTGCGCACCGAGGTCACGGCGGCGAGCCTCATGGAGATCTTCTACGAGATGGACCGCATGGGCACCACCTCCGTGGGTGAGGAGGAGCTCCAGAGCGCCAAGCACTATATGGGAGGCACCTTCCTCTTCCAGAACCAGATGCAGCAGGCCCTCGTGGGCACCCTGGCCACCTATTGGGTGAACGGTCTGAAGCCTGGGGCGCTTTCCGATTTCATCCCGAAGGTGAACAAGGTCACCGCCGAGGAGGTGCGCCGCATTGGCCGGACCTACTTCGCCGCCAAGGACCAGACCATCGTGGTGGTCGGTGATGAAGCCAAGGCCAAGCTGGAGCTCGAGCAGTTCGGTCCCGTGCGCGTGCAGGCCAGATAGCCCGACCTGGATCCAGAGGCGGGTTCGGTTCCAACCCGAGAGGGAGGGACACATCCCAGCGAGGTATCCCTACCGTTCGAGTCTCCTGCTCGGGCACCCAGCTCAGGAATCCGTCTGCTGGCCACGGGCCTTCTTGCCAACGACTTCTACTCCCATCCAGATGGATCAGGCACCATCCGAAATCGTGTCGCGGTCGACACCCGTTCGGGGTTCGGATTCCCGACACTCCGCGAGACTTACCACCAAATAGGAGGCCCACTGGATGGGAGCCTCCATCAGCGGCCTGACCGATTGGCTTACGGCGTACCCTCGAGTGCCCCCCTGGTCACTTGGTGAAGCAGACCGTGTCCGTGAGGGTCTGGCTGTAGGCGGGGATGAAGACACTCGCATCCATGCAGTAGGAACCGGACGGCAGGCTGGGCAGCGGGTCGAACCCATTATCCAGGTCCGGCCGAACCTTCGCCGTGGTGGTGGCCACCACGGCGCCGCTGCCGTTGCGAATGGTGAGGGTGACCACGGCCCCGAACAGGGCCGGGTCCGGCTGGATGGCCCAGGGCGAAGTCCCGGTGGGGTTCAGGGTGGTGAGGTCGGACTTGCCGATGACCATGAAGCCGGTGACGTTCCGGTCCGCCATCTCGTGCCGGATGTAGCCCCGACCTGCACCGGCGTTCATGGTCACGAGGTCGATGGCGAGGGGGAGCCCCGCAGGGTTGGCTGAGAACAGTTTGGTGCCATCGATCCAGAGATCCCTGGGCGTGCCGAGCACCGTCGTGGCCGCGCAGGCGCCTTTGACCAGGGCGATGAGACCGGCCCTGCCCTGCCATAGCCCCTTGTTCCACTCCGTGAAGAGCTTGCTGTAGAACAGGCTGTCTGCCCGCCAGAGGGCCGCGTAGACCATGCAGGCATCATCGATGGCGGCGGTGTTCATCCCGTAGTTGTTCGGCCAGGCGGAGTGGATGACCTCGGGCCGGATCGAGGCGTAGGCCGCCAGGTAGGCCGGGTCGTCAAGGAGGGTCACGGTCTCGGCATACCCGGCGATCTCCTGCGCCGAGAAATACTGCATGAAATCCGATGACCGCAAGGAGTAGAGCACCACCGAGGCGATGGACTGGCTCAGATACTCGTTGAGCCGGAACAGGTTCGTCTCGGCATCAGTGGTCAGCCCGCTGTAGCCGGGCACGTAGAGGTGGGCGACCTCCACCACGTACCAGCTGGCCCAGTAGAGGTCGGCCTTGGGCTTGGCATCGGCATAGAGGTTGTCGAGGGTGCCCCCCCAGGAGCGGTGCCGCGTCGGATCATAAATGAGGTTGAAGGACTTCACGGGCGCGGTGCCGAGCAGGCTGTTCAGCACCGCGACCAGATGGCCGTGGTAGTCGCGGATCCAGGCTTCTTCATCCGCGGTGAACCCCGTCAGGCTGACCGTGATGTTGTTGGCCGTGGGCAGCGCGGGGGCCACCACTGCGAGAACGAGGCCGACGGTGGCCGATCCCCCCGAGTTGGACGCGGTGACGACGTAGGTGCCCTGGGCTGCCACCGCCGTCGGGGTCCCGGCAATCACGCCGGTGCTGGCGTCCAGGCTCAGACCCGCCGGCAGCGCGGGGCTGACGGTATAGGACACCACCGCCCCGCCGCCGCTGGAGGGTGTATTGGCCGTGATGGTCATGCCCCTGGTGTAGGTTGCGGGGTTGGCGGAATAGGCCAGGGCTGAAGGCGCCGAGGTCTTGGGTGCGCTGGCCCCGCCGCCACCACCCCCGCAGCCGGTCACGAGCAGGCAGGCTGTCGCCAGGGGAAACAGCAGCCAGCTCGGTAGTCTCATGATGACCTCAGGGTGGGTAACGCCCCCCAGTCTGTCACGGCCAGGAACTGGCAGGAGCCCCGCTCAGGAAGAGGAGGCAGCCGTCCCAGCCTGACTGTTCCTGCTGCCCGCGCCGGCCTTCGGCTCCAGCTCGTTGAGGTTGCAGGCCGAGCAGCGACGATAGAAGTCGCCCCGCCGGGTGCTGGGAATGATGCGGGTCGGCTGGCCGCACCGGGCGCAGGGGGGCCCACTGATGCGCGGTGCCGGGGCCTCTTCCAGGTCCCTCACGACGCCGGAGACGAAGCCGCGGATGTCAGCCATGAAGGTGCCCCGGGCCTCCTCGCCCCGACGCATCCGCTCGAGGCGGGCCTCCCAGCTGCCGGTCAGCTCGGCGCTCCGCAGCGCCTCGTTGGGCAGACCCTGGATCAGATGGATCCCCTTCTCGGTCGGCACCAGGACGTTCCGCTTGCGCTCCAGGTAGGACCGCTTGATGAGGGTCTCGATCATGTTGGCCCGGGTGGCGGGCGTCCCGAGGCCACAGTCCTTCATGGCCCCCCGCAGCGCCTCGTCATCCAGGTCCCGCCCCGCCCCCTGCATGGCCGACAGGAGGTCGCCTTCGCTCATGCGCTTGGGAGGGGTGGTCTTTCCGTCCTTGGGGTGGAGCGAGGTGGTCGCCACGGCATCCCCCTTCTTGACCACAGGCAGGCCCCCTTCGACCTCGTCCTCGGCCTCCTCCTCGGGCTCCGCCGGCTCGGCCCCCTTCTCGGGCTTCTTCCGGTGATGGGGTGGATCCACGGCGGACCACCCCTCCTCCTTCACCACGGTCCCGCTGGTCCTGAAGGTCTCGCCCTCGACCTCCGTGACGATGGTGGTCTTGGCCTCGACGCGCTCCGGGAAGTAGGCCCCGAGAAACCGTCGGGCGATGAGGTTGTAGATGCGCAGCTCGTCGCCCGCGAGGCCCTTCGCCGGCTTCTCCGTGGGCACCAGCGCCGCATGGTCCTCCACCTCCTTGTCGTTGACGAAGCGCTTGTCCAGCTTCACGGGCCAGCGCTTGCGCAGCTCATCGAGGAAGGGCTGGAACTCCACGAGCTGCCCCTGGGCCAGGGCCTTGATCCACTGGGGGGCCTTCAGGGCATCGGCCTCGGTGAGGTGGCGGCTGTTGGTCCTGGGATAGGAGATGAGCTGCTTCTCATAGAGGCTCTGCGCCAGGCCGAGGGTGCCCTCGGCGGTGAGCCCGAAGCGCTTGTTGGCCTCCTTCTGGAGGGCCGTGAGGTCGTAGAGCAGCTCGGGCTTCTTCTTCTCCGTGCGTCCCGTGGCGCTGCGGATCCGCCCGGGCCGGCCTTCGAGGCGACCGGCCAGCTCCCGGGCCTCGGCCTCGGTGGCAAAGCGCTCCTGGATCTGCCCTGCCAGCTCCCGGAACCAGCGCCCATCGTAGGTGCCGTTCGGGTGGGCGAAGCGGGCCCGCAGGGTCCAGAAGGGCTGGGGCTTGAAGTCGCGGATATCGAGCTCCCGACGCACCAGGAGGGCGAGGGTCGGCGTCTGGACCCGGCCCACACTCCAGACGCCGTCCTCGGCCCCCGCGCGGCGCATGCGCAGCGTCTGGGCCCGCGTGGCGTTGATGCCCACCAGCCAGTCGGCCTCCTGGCGGCTCCGGGCGGCCTCCCGCAGGCCCGCGTAGTGCTCGCCGGGTTTCATGGCGGCGTAGGCCGACCGGATGGCCTCGGGGGTGAGGCTCGAGGTCCAGAACCGCAGGACCGGTTTGGTGCACCCGGCCAGACGATAGACGAGGTCGAAGATCAGCTCCCCTTCCCTCCCGGCGTCCGTGGCGTTCACCACCTCGGTGAGGTCCGCCCGGTTGAGGAGGCGGGCCACGACTTCGAACTGTTCCTTCGTCTGGCTGATGGGCGCGTAGCGGAACGGCTCCGGGAAGATGGGGAGCCGGTCCCAGCGCCAGGCCTTCCAGGCCGGGTCGTAGCCCTCGGGGTTCAGGGCCTCGACCAGGTGCCCGATGCACCAGGTCACCACGAGGCTCTTGGCCTCGATGAGGCCCCGCCCGCTGCCGGGCAGCCCCAGGGCCTCCGCGAGGGCCCGTCCCATGCTGGGCTTTTCCGCCACGATCAGGCGCATGGGGCTTCCATCACGGCCTCTGCGGGATCCGGTCGGGCGGGACCGGGCCGGGCCGCGCCTGCTTCAGGTTGGGCAGGCCGACCGCCACCAGGCCCAGCAGGGGCAGGAACGCGCAGACCTTGTAGACGTATTCGATGCTGGTCAGGTCGGCGAGGCGGCCAAGGGCGGCGGCACCGATGCCGCCCATCCCGAACGCGAAGCCGAAGAACAGGCCGGACACCGCGCCGATCTTGCCGGGGATCAGCTCCTGGGCGAAGACCAGGATGGCCGAGAAGGCCGAGGCCAGCACCACCCCGATGATGACCACCAGCACCCGGGTCCAGAAGAGGCTGGCGTACGGCAGGGCCAGCGTGAACGGGGCCACGCCCAGAATGGAGGCCCAGATCACGTACTTCCGCCCGACGCGGTCGCCGATGGGACCACCGATCAGCGTTCCGGCAGCGGTGGCGAACAGGAACAGGAAGAGGTGCGCCTGGGCGTGCTGCACGGACAGGTGGAACCTGCTGATCAGGTAGAAGGTGAAGTAGCTGCCGATGCTGGCGAGGTAGAAATACTTGGAGAAGATCAGCAGCAGCAGGATGCCGATGGCGAACGCCGTCCGCCCGCGGGACAGGGGCTGGGCAGCCCCCCCGTGGGTGGACTTCCCGCGCACCCCCAGCCGGTGCCGGGCGTACCACTTGCTGATCTGCACCAGCACCCCGATCGCCAGCACGGCGACCAGGGAGAACCAGGCGATGCTGCCCTGGCCATAGGGCACGATGACCGCGGCCGCCAGCAGCGGACCCGCGGAGCTGCCCAGGTTGCCCCCCACCTGGAACAAGGACTGGGCCAGACCGTGCCGGCCCCCGGAGGCCATCCTCGCCACCCGCGCGGACTCCGGATGGAAGATCGCGGAGCCGGTGCCGACCAGGGCCGCAGCCACCAGCAGCATCCCGAAGTTCAAGGCCACCGAGAGCAGCAGGAGCCCGGTCAGCGTGAAGCCCATGCCAATCGGCAGGGAGTAGGGCCGCGGCTTCCGGTCGGTGGAGAAGCCCACCAGGGGCTGCAGCAGGGAGGCGGTGCTCTGGTAGACCAGCGTGATCAGGCCGATCTGCCCGAAGCTGAGGTGGAACCCGCCCTTCAGGACCGGATAGATCGCCAGGATGAGGGACTGGATCATGTCGTTGAGCAGGTGCGAGAAGCTGATGGCCCCCAGCACCCTGTAGGCCGTGTCATGGGCCTGCGTGACCGGGCCGGCGTTCGGAAGGGTCGAGGCTGAGTCCGTCATCGCTGGGGGCGGTCCTGGAAAAAGGTGAAGAGAAGAACCGGTGAGGGCCCTCGTGCCCGGCACCAACGCCAGCCTCGGCCTCCATCATGGCCTGTTTCCCGGGGCTGCGTCACCGGCCCGACCCGCACCGTGGATGGCGCCCGGAATCCGGTGGTCCGCCAGGCGGCAGGTGACCACCCGGACCGCCGACCCTCCCGCCCGCACCGGCCTGGGACTATGCTCAGAAGCTGAAGGCAGGGGCAACCCTGGAGGAGGCGGGAATGCGGCGACGCGAGTTCGGCATCACTTCCCTGGCGCTGGCAGGCCTGGCCCTCACGAACCGAGTGGCCAGGGCCGGAACGAGCGGACCGGAGCCGCAGGGCGCTCCCGCTCCCAAGGCACCGGGCGCCCCGGGCCTCACCAAGTACGTCTCCGAGTTTGTGGTGAACGCGAAGTTCGCCGACCTCCCGCCGGACGTGCTCGAGCTGTCCAAGAAATCCATCCTGGACGGGTTTGGCCTGGCCCTGGCCGGGTCGGTGTCCGAGCATCGCCATGCCGTGCTGGAGTATGTCCGGGCGCTCGGGTCCAACGGCCAGGCCAGCGTCATCGGCACCCCCCTCAAGTCCGCGCCCCGGTTCACCGCCTTCGCCAACGGGGTCTGGATCCATGCGGACGACTTCGATGACACTCAGCTGGCGGTGGCCAAGGATCGCGTGTACGGCCTGCTCACCCACCCCACCGTTCCGGTGCTCCCGCCGGTGTTCGCGCTCTGTGAGACCCGGCGCCGGTCCGGCAAGGACCTGCTGCTGGCCTACAACCTGGGCGTGGAAGTTGAGTGCAAGATCGCCGAGGCCATCTCCCCCCGGCACTACGGCGACGGTTTCCACTCCACGGGCACGCTGGGCTCCTTCGGCAGTGCGGTCGGCTGCGCCAAGCTGCTGGGGCTGGACGCGGCCCAGACCACCTTCGCCCTGGGCATCGTCGCCGCAGAGGCCGCGGGCCTGCGGGAGAACTTCGGCACCATGACCAAGCCGTTCCAGGCGGGGCATGCGGCGGAGAACGGCACGGTGGCGGCGGACCTGGCGGCCCTTGGCTGGACCGCGGCGCCCAACATCCTGGAGGCCCGCTACGGCTGGTTCAGTGCCGCGGGCGGGGGCTCCGACCCCAGCGCGATCCTGAACCGGCTGGGGGCCCCGTGGACGTTCCACTCCCCGGGCATCTCGATCAAGCCGTTCCCCTGCGGCTCCCTCACCCATCCCGCCATGTGGGAGTTCCTGACCCTGGTCAAGCAGCATGACGTCAAGCCCGCGGACGTCGACCGGATCGACCTGGGTGGCAACTCCAGGATGATCTCGACCCTGCTCCACCATCGGCCGCAGGACGGGCTGCAGGCCAAGTTCAGCATGGAGTTCGCCATCGCCGTGCTGCTGCTGGAGCGCAAGGCGGGCCTGGCCCAGTTCCAGACCGCGGTCGTGCAGCGGCCGGACGTCCAGGAGTGGATCCGCCGGGTGAACTACTACGTCGATCCCGAGGCGGAGGCGGCCGGCTTCGCCCGCATGACCAGCATCATCAAGATCCACCTGAAGAACGGGACGGTGCTCACCGGCAGGGCCGACATGGCCAAGGGCAGCCCCTCCAATCCCATGTCCTTCGAGGAGGCGGCGGACAAGTTCTCGGAGTGCGCCGACTTCGCCCAGTGGCCCCGAGCCAAGGCCGCGACCATCATCGAGGCGGTCAAGTCGCTGGAGAGAGCCCCCGACATGGCCCAGCTCGCCACGGCCCTCACGGTTCAGTAGGCCAGCTTTCCCGCAGCCTCCGTCCGGAGGCTACCGGATGGCCTTGAGGGCCTTCCCGGTAGCCTCCAGCAGGGCCTCGGGGCCTACGGTGTGGCCGGTGGCCTGCTTCATCCAGACGTCAGGCGTGAGACGCCCCTGGGTGGCCATGCGCTCGAAGGTCGCGCCGAGCTTGCCGGTCTTCTCGATCTCGCGCTCGATCTGGAAGGCGATCATGTGGCCGATGGGATAGTCCGGCAGGTAGAGGAAGCTGTGGATCATGTGGCTGTAGATGCCCAGCAGCACGCAATCCTTCTGGCCGAACACCGGGGCGTAGTAGCGGTTCCAGACATCCCTGGAGATGGCCAGCACGGCCTCCTTCAGCTGGCGGGGGGTGGCGGCCGGGTGGTCATACATCCAGTGCCACACGGCCGTGTCCACGAGGCCCACACCGGCGATCTCGTAGGTGCCCCAGAACTCGTTGAGGGTCTTCTCGGCCAGGGCCTTGGCATCGGGCGCGGGCTGGCCCAGCAGCTTGAGGTCCTGGGCCTGGAAGACGAAGGCCAGGGCCTCCGTGAAGGCGGTGTTGGGCACGCCGTGCAGCAGCCAGTGGTCGATGTTGACGAGGGAGAAGGTCTGCTCCACGTTGTGGCCAAGCTCGTGGACGGCGATGTTGAAGCCCTTGTAGTCCATGCCGTCGGCACCCAGGCGGGTGCGCAGGTGGGCGTTGTCCGCGCGGCGCTGGGCACCCATGGCGTGGCCCGAGCCGCGGGCCGGGTCCACTTCGATGCGGCTGGCCAGCCAGGTGGCCTGCGCGTCGCTGAAGCCCAGGCCCCGAAGCAGGTTGGGCAGCTCGGCTTTGTAGGCCGCGGGGGTCGGGAACCTGGCCTTGATGAGCGTGTCCAGCTTGGCTTCATCGAGGTTGGCGCCGGGACGGAAGCCGTTGTACCAGATATCGAAGGGCTCGAGCCTGCGACCCAGGCGCTGCTGGATGACGCCCGCGACCTGCTGCACCAGCGGGCTGGTGCAGACCTCCTCCAGCATCTTCCGGACCCGCGCCTCGGGGAGCTGGCGGCCCTCGTCGTAGCTGCGGGCGATATGGGTGGGAGCGCTGGGGCTGTAGGGATCGGCCTTCTTCGCGGCCAGGAAGCAGTCCAGCAGCACCTGGTAGCGGGTGTCCGGCTCGGGTCCTGCGCTGGGCTGGAAACCGGCGGGCACCGGGGTCTCGCTGTCCTGGACGGTGGCTGCCGCGACCTCGTTGGTGAAGGGGTTCCAGTCCACCAGGGGGTTGTCGATCACCGAAGCGGGGATGGTCTGGGTGACGATGCGCTCCATGACCTTCTGGATGGTGCGCTGGTGCTCGAGGCCGGCCGGTCCCTGGGCATAGCGGCTCTTCAGCTCATCCCGCAGGTTCCAGTGGGAGAGCAGGCGCTTCCTGGGTTCGAAGAGCCGCTGACCCTGGGCGTTCACCAGGTGGTGCATCCAGATGTTGTAGGAAGCGATGTAGCGCTCCGCTTGGCCACTGGCCTCGGCGAAGGCCTGGTTGACCTCGGCAGGGATGCGCCTGTCGAAGAGGTCCACCAGCCGGGCCTCGGCCCACTGCCGGCGGGTCCAGGTGGCCCCGGCCTGCAGGCGCTCATCCAGACTGGACATCGGGAAGTTCAGCAGCACCACGAAGGCCAGCTTGTTGGCGAAGGCATCGTCCACGAAGTGGGCCCCGACGTCATAACCCGAGAGGATCTCGTCCACGGGCAGCACGGGGCCGAGGTCCAGATCCGTGTGCCAGCGGAAGTCCCGGCCGACCTCCTGGGCGTGGCCGAAGTAGCTTTCCAGGGCGAACTCCAGGCGCTGGAACAGGGCGTCCAGGGCCTTGGGCTCCCCGACGAACTGCGCCTTCACAAAGGCCTCGAAGGCCTTGGCATCACCGTCCTCCACCCGCCAGAACGCGCGCACCTGGTTCAGGCCACGTTCGATCCGGGGACGCTGCCCGGCTCCGTGTCGCGCCATCAGGGCGGTCAGGAGCCGCTGGGAGGACGGCTCCAGTTCCAGGCGTGCGGCCCCCGGGCCCGGCGGGGTCTGGGCTCCCGCGGGAGGGCTCGTCAGCGCAGCGAGGAGGAGGGCGGTTCCGAAGGGTCTCATTGTTTAATCACCGCAGAAAACGTCCGCCGTCCGTCGGCTGGAACGGGCACGGCAGGCACTTGTCATAACGCCTGGACATCCTGCTCAGGAGGGAGCGTTCCGCCAGCTCTCAGACCTTCTTCTTCGCCTGCTTCTCCTGCTTGCTCTTGGACTTCTCGGCCTGCTTTCCGGTCTTCTGTTTCTGGCTCTTCTCTTTGTCCTTCTTGCCGCCCTTGTCGCCCATGCCGCCCTCCCTGATGGTTGTGTGCCTGCCTGAAAAAGGATGTTGGCCCTGGTGCGCCGGCAATGCCAGTTCCATCTTCAGCAGCCCTCTGCCCGGCAAGGGCGGACCGTCGTCCCCAGCGCCTGGCCTCGCCTCGAGCCCGCTATCACGGCGATAGCGCCTCCAGGCCGCTGAGGACGGTCCAGTCCGGCGCGGTCTTGGGGACCATGGTCTGCAGGAAGTGCCAGTAGAAGCCGCCGCCCACATAGGCAGGCACACTGGGCACCCGGTAGCCGTAGAACCGGCGCAGCAGGTCCGCCCGGGTCGTGGCGGAGGTGGGGATCGTGCCTCCCCAGCCGAACTCGCCGAAGCCCAGCTTCGCGTTCGGGAAGCGGGCGGCGAGGGCGCCGAACAGCGTGTCCAGCTCGGACTGGGTCAGCTGGTGGCCGTTGTTCTGGTCCTCGTAGTAGCTGACCAGCACGTAGTCCAGGCCCGTGCGCATGCGGTGCCCCGCCGGGATGTTCGCGTCCGCCCAGGGGATGAGGTCGTAGCCGGGCGTGGCCGGGTTCTCGTAGTAGAACGTGAGGGCCGTGGGCTTGCCGGCGGCCTTCACGGCGTCATACATGGCCTCGACCTTGGGCATGACCCCCGACCCCAGCCAGTTCCCGTTTACCTCGTTGCCGACTTCCCAGATGGAGACCGTGGAGCCCAGGGCGCCGAGGTACTCGGCGATCCGGGCCTGGACGGCGGCCAGGGTGAGCGAAGGCATGTAGGAGGAATCCACGGGCTGCCCCACCACATTGGACACCGCCGCCAGCGCGGCGACCGGGGCCACGTAGTCCGCGGCCACGGGGTGTCCCCCCGAGGGCAGGTCGAAGACCGTGCGGAGGGTGGTGCGCAGGGGCAGCGACTTGAGGGCATCGACCTGAGCGGCCGTGCTGGTGGCCGGGTCATCCGTGGTCACCCCCCAGAGCCAGGTGCTGGCGGGTGGCGGGGGAATGGTCGCCGCCGTGAAGCTCTTGCCACTCACGTTCGCCCCGTTGAGCGTCACCGCGGTGCTGGCGGGGCTGAAGGTGTAGCCCGCGAGGGCCGGGGTCAGGGTGTAGCTCCCGTTGGCCAGGCCGGTGAAGCTGTAGCTCCCGCTGCTGTCGGTGCTGGTGGAGGCGGTCGCCGCGCCGGTCAGGCCGATCGTCACCCCCTGCTGCACGGCCCCGCTCACGCTGCCGGAGATGGTGTGGGTCGGCGCGGCAGGGAGCGCCGCCGTGAAGTTCCTGCCGCTCACGTTCGCCCCGCTGAGCGTCACCGCGGTGCTGGCGGGGCTGAAGGTGTAGCCCGCGAGGGCCGGGGTCAGGGTGTAGCTCCCGTCGGCCAGGCCGGTGAAGCTGTAGCTCCCGCTGCTGTCAGTGCTAGTGGAGGCGGTCGCCGCGCCGGTCAGGCCGATCGTCACCCCCTGCTGCACGGCCCCGCTCACGCTGCCGGAGAGCTGGTAGGTCGGAGCCACGGGTGCGGCCACCGGTGTGCTGGTGGCGCCGCCGCCGCCGCAGGCGAGGGCCAGGGCCAGCACCAGGAGGAGGGTTGACCACCTCCCCGCCCGCAGTGCCCTGGGACAGCGGGAGCCGGGGTGAGGCCCCCCGCCCAGCCTGACCAAATCCCTCATCGCAGCCTCCCCAGAAAGGACCGGCGTGGTGCCCAGGATGGGTGCCGCTTCTGCCTCATCAGATGGCTTGAGGCCTTAGAATGTTCTCGGAACGACACCAGAACTGACTCTTTTTTTTCTCTGCACTCGCACCACAGGGCATGGGATGTTCGGCCACAAGGCCGTTTCCACCTAGCAAGCTGGAGCGCCCTGCCTTCCGGGTGGGTCCCAGGTAGATCCCAAGATTTAGCCAAACCGCCTGAGGGGTCATCGGTTAACCCCTTTTGTGCCCTTTGGGTTGCAAAAAGAAGGCAATTATTTACTTGACACGATCTTTCCCGCTACCGACAATCCTGGGGTGAGGCCACGATGTTTGCACACTCTGGATACAACTTAATTCCTTGTTTATCAACTTACAGGCTTGTCATTATCCGACTTTCTTGTAGTTCAAGGATTCTTTGGGCATTCCCAACTTTCGGTACGGAGCCTCCCCGCCGCCAGCCCAAAGGCCTTGCCACCGGGTCCTCTGGGCGGCTGGCGGGCGGACCGAGCCCGCTCCCTCACCGGCGCACGCCCCGCTCCTCTCCCGGGGTGGGCTCCCAGGCAGGCTGAGGCCGCCCCTTTGTCCTCGCCCCACCCGAACCGGGGCGCACCCAAGAGTTCAGTTCCCTCCCGATCCCGGGCGAAAAGGCAGGTCTAATACTTGTAAATTACAATCAATAATTTAAATTATGCCTTTTTTTAATGCCTTCAGTGGAGGTCCCCATGCGACCACTCAAGTTCCACCCTCACCCCCATGGCTCGACCCGGAGGCACCAGACTGGCCTCGCCCGGGTCGCCCTGGCCTTGCTGGTTGGCCTCGCCGGTCCACTCTCCGCCCGGGTCCAGCCGGACCGGGAGGTGCGCCCGGTGGCACCGGCGGCTGCTGCGGTGGATGCCCCCAGCAAGCCATCAGCTCCCCCTGTCACAGGGAAGCGCGGCCCGGTGGAGCCGCCGCCGGCCCCTGCCGACGCGCCCGCGCCCTCGTCGGACGCCACACCGGGAGAGCCGGGCGCAGCCAAGGCCCCTGAGGCCGAGCTCCCCGCCACCCCGGAGCCCGGCGTGGCCCCAGCGGCAGCTGCCAGGCTCGAGGCCGAGGGTTCGAGCCCCGTCGAGGTCGACCGAGTGGCTCAGCAGAGACAGCCAGCCACCGCCTCGCAGCCGACCCTGGAGGGGATCGGGGGGTCTTCCCCGACCCAGCCCAAGCAGCCCGCTGCTGACACCTCGGCGAAGCTGGGTGCCGCGCGCGGCACCCAGCTCCCCGCCCCGCCGGCCCCGCCCAGGCTGGTGCCCGAGCACCGCAGCCCCCGCCTGAGTCCGCTGGAAGACAGCCAGCTCTCCGGTCTGCAGGCTCTCAGCCCCGAACGCAGCCTGGTGGCGCCCGCGATCGCCAGCGCCAACACCCTGATCCTCTATGACACGACCGGTACCTGGGGCTTCCTCGGGGAGCTCTACGCCCAGCAGACCGCCAACCTCGTCTCCCGCTTCGGCACCTGGAAGGCCCTTCCCGTCACCTCCTACGTGGCGGGACAGCTGAGTGCCTACACCGCCGTGGTCTACATCGGCTCCACCTATGACGAGCCCCTGCCCCTGGCCTTCCTGGCGGACGTGCGGGCGACGACGCTGCCCGTCGTGTGGATGTACGACAACCTCTGGCAGCTCACGGCGGAGTACACCAGCTTCCCCACGACCACGGGCTGGACCTGGACGGGCTTCGACTTCAGCACCTTCACCGGCGTCCAGTACAAGGGCACCCAGCTGGACCGCGACCTCCTGAATGGCGGCGGCCTCATGGGCACCGTGATCTCGGATCCCACCAAGGCCCAGGCGCTGGCGACGGCCCTCAAGGCCGATGGCACCACCCTTCCCTGGGCCATCCAGTCCGGGAAGTTCTACTACTTCACCGAGATTCCCTTCTCCTACGTCACCCCGAACGACCGCTACCTGGCCTTCGCGGACCTGCTCTACTCGGTCTACGCGCCCGCCACGGCCACCCGGCATCGCGCCCTGGTGCGCATCGAGGATGTGGGACCCGACGCGGACCCCACCGAGCTGAAAGCGGCGGCCGACGCGCTCTTCACCCGGGGGGTGCCCTTCTCGGTCGCGGTGTATCCCGCCTACCGGGACCCCAACGGCGCCTACAACGGCGGCGTGGCGACCTCCTACGACATGGCGAGCAGGCCGGCCGTGGTGTCCGCCCTGAAGTACATGCAGTCCAGGGGCGGCACGCTCCTCATGCACGGCTACACCCACCAGTATTCGAACCTCCTGAACCCCTACACGGGGACCAGTGCGGATGACTTCGAGTTCTACATCGCGCACATCGATGCCGCCAACAACGTGGTGTACGACGGGCCGGTCCCGGTCGACTCCCAGACCTGGGCGACCAGCCGCATCAAGTCCGGGATCAGTGCATTCACCAAGGCGGGCTTGACGGTCCCCACCATTTTCGAGCCGCCCCACTACGCGGCTTCCGTGCCGGACTACAAGGCGATCCTCGCGCTCTTCCCCAAGCGCTACGACCGCGGCCTCTACTTCGGCGGCATCCTCACCGGGGGCTCCATCAGCTACGCCAACCTCAACGGGCAGTTCTTCCCCTACCCGGTGCGGGACATCTACGGCTCCTTCGTCATTCCCGAGAACCTCGGCAACGTCGAGCCGGTGCCCTTCAACAACCACCCGGCCCGCCTGCCGGCCGACATCCTGACCACGGGCCAGAAGAACCTGGTCATCCGGGATGGCTTCGCCAGTTTCTTCTACCATCCGTACCTCGGGACTCCGATGCTCACGCAGATTGTCGATGGCCTGAAGGCCCAGGGCTGGACCTTCGTCGCCGCCGGCTCGATCACCAACTGAACCCAACCCAGGACCCCTGCCCGGTGGCGCCCTCCCGACTGGAGGAGCGCCAGGGGCGCGGCCCGAACCCACGGAGGGACCGCGCCCGGCGCGTGTCAGCTGCCCATGGAAACCTTCTTCCAGATGATCTTCGGCCTCGCCGTGCTCGTGAATGCGCTGGTGTTCGTGAGCAGCCTCGACGATGCCTTCATCGACGCCTACTTCTGGCTCTGGACCCTCCGCCGGAGGCTCACCGTCCATCGAAAGCACGCCCGGCTCCGCCTGGAGTCACTGCATGACCGGGCAGAAACCCCCTTCGTCATCATGGTGCCGGCCTGGAAGGAGTTCGACGTCATCGCGAAGATGATCGAGAACACCAACGCCACCATGGAGTACCTGAACTTCCAGATCTTCGTCGGCACCTACATCAACGACGGGGAGACGCGGGCGGAGGTGGACCGCATGGCCCGCCGCTACCAGAACGTGCACCGGGTGGACGTCCCCCACTTCGGCCCCACCTGCAAGGCGGACTGCCTGAACTCCATCGTCCAGGCCGTGTTCCAGCACGAAGCGGAGACCGGGTGCAGGTTTTCCGGCTTCGTCATCCACGACTCGGAGGATGTCATCCATCCCATGGAGCTGCGGGCATTCAATTACCTGATCGACCGCATGGACCTCATCCAGCTGCCGGTGCTGAGCCTGGAGCGGGACTGGAACCTGTGGGTCGCCGGCACCTACCAGGATGACTTCGCCGAGTGCCACTCGAAGGACATGGTCGTCCGGGAGAGCTTCACCGGCCTGGTGCCCTGCGCCGGCACGGGCATGTGCTACTCCCACCGGGCGCTCTCCGCGCTCAGTGAGGAAACCGGCGGGTCCCCATTCAACGTGGCCACCCTGACCGAGGACTACGACTTCAGCTTCCGGCTCATGAAGTTCGGGATGAAGCAGGCCTTCGTGAAGATCCCCTTCCGCTACACGGCCCGCGAGCGCGGCATCTGGGGCGAGCGGAGCCGGGAGCGCTACGACCTCCTCGGCGTCCGGGAGTACTTCCCCTCCAGCTTCCGCGCAGCCTATCGCCAGCGGGCCCGGTGGATCCTGGGCATCGGCCTCCAGGGCTGGGAATCCCTGGGCTGGCAGGGGGATCTGAAGGCCCGGTACTTCATGTTCCGGGACCGCAAGGGCCTCTTCACCAGTCTCATCAACATCCTCGGCTACTTCCTGCTGGCCGTCGTGGGCACCACGGTGGTCCTGGGCTGGCTGCACACCGGCGCCGTCACGCTGCCCGCGGGCTTCGGCCCGGGCAGCTGGCTGACCCGGCTGATGCAGGTCAACGCCGTCTTCATGGCCAACCGCGTGCTCCAGCGGTTCATCTTCGTCCACCGGCTCTACGGACTGCTCCCGGCCCTCCTCTCCATCCCGCGGGTGATCGTGGGGAACCTGGTGAACTTCGCCGCGGCCGTCCGGGCCTGGCGTCTCTACCTCACCCACCGGATCACCGGCAGCTCCCTGGTCTGGGACAAGACAGTCCATGTCTATCCCAGCGGCTCGGAGATGCAGCCCTTCCGCAGCAAGCTCGGCGAGATCCTCCTCCTCTGGAACGAGCTTGACGAGCGCGACCTCGAGGCGGCCCTCACGGAGCAGCGCACCTCGGGCCAGCTCCTGGGCAGCATCCTGGTGGAGCGCTGGGGGCTCACCGAGACCCAGCTCGCCGATGCCATCGCCTTCCAGGCCAGCCTGCCTCGCAGCGTGCTGAGCATGCCGAGCCTGATCCAGAACCAGAACCTGCTGCCGCACCCCCTGGCCATCCACCAGGGCTGGGTGCCCCTGGGCATCGGCGAGAAGGAGGAGCTCCTCCTGGGCGTCTCGACGCCGCCCTCCCAGGACGCCCTGGCCGCGGCCCTCGAGCACCTCCGGGTCGCGCCCAAGTTCTTCATCCTCACCGAGAGCGAGACCGCCTGCGCCCTGGCCTACCTGGTGCTGGGCGGGGCGTCCCTGCGCACCCTGGATCCCGTCGTCGCGGTGCAGCTGGGGCGGTTCCTCGATGTGAAGGTGGGGATCTCCCCCGCCAACCTCCGCGAGGCCCTGGCCACCTACTCCCACAGCGACCACGGCAGTCTGCCCGCCTTCCTGGAGCACCAGGACTTCGCCCTGGCCCACCCCGTGCAGGGGCTCCAGAGCCGGAGGCCCTCGGCCCGGCTGCTCACCGGCGCGGTCGCCGAGTCGGCCTGAACCCCACCAGCCCCATGTCGCGCGAGCACCTCATGCCCCGGTATCTCTCTGGCTCCTGTCTCCTCCTGGTCGGCCTGACCTCCGTCCAGGCGCAGACCGTCCCCGCCCTGGAGGGGGAAGCCTATCGCCTGGCCGATGCGGCCTACCGCGGGCAGATGGCGGGCGACCTCCCGGGCGCCCTCCGGTCGGTGGCGGCGGCCCTGGCCCTGGCCCCGGGTCACCCCCTGCTCCTGAGCCTGCAGTTTGACCTCCTCTATGCCAGCGGCGCCCTCGAGGAGGCTGATGCGGTGCTGGCCGAGCTGCAGGCCCGGGAGCCCGCCAATGCGGGCCATCGCCTCCGCCGCATCTACCTCCGGCAGCGCCAGGGGCGACCGGCCGAGGCTCTGCAGGAGGCCGCCCGCCTCGCGAGCGAAGCGGCCGTGCCGACCGCCACCCGGCGTCAGGCGCGGCTGGCCCAGGCCGATCTCCTCCAGGCCCTCGGCCGGCCCGCCGAGGCCCTGACGGAGCTGGAGCCCCTGAAGGCTGACCCTGCCCTCGAGGTCCAGTCCCGGCGCGCCTTCCTGCTCCTGGCCGCGGGGCAGCCCGGCCCCGCCTGCGCGGCCTTCGAAGGCGCCCTGGGCCTTGGGCCCGAATCCGGCCAGCGGCGCAACCTGCTGCACGGGCTCTGCGATGCCGCCCGAGGGGCCCGGCGTCCGGACCTGGAGCTGAAGGCTCTCGAGGAGCTCCGCGCCCAGGATCCCGGGGACCGCCGCGCCGCCCTGGACCTGGCCTATGCCTACCTGGCCCGCCACCGGGACCCGGAGGCCCTGGACCAGTTCTCGGCCGCCCTGGATCCCCAGAGTCCACCCGGGGCCTGGCTGGACGCCGGCTACGCCGCCAAGCGCCTGGGACGCAACGCCGAGGCCGTCCGGTTCTTCTCCGGCGGGATCGACGTCCGCAGTACCTCGGGGCCCCAGGACCCGGAGCTGATCTTCGGTCTCCGGCGCGAGGTGGAGAGCCTCAGCCGATCCTGGGGCCTCGTCACCGGGACCGCCTACCGCCAGGGCTGGCTCACGCCGGGCCTCGTCTCGCAGCAGAAGATCCTCCAGGAGGGCCTGGAAGCCTACTGGCAGCCGGACGGGCTCGCCCGGAACGGTCGCATGGTCCAGGTGTTCGTCCAGACCTTCGAGAGCCTCTACAGCATCGGCGAGGGGACCACCGGCGGCCCCACCGTGCAGGGTGTCATCGGCCTGCGCGCGAAGCCCTTCGAATCCGAGAACCTGGTCCTGGGGGTCCAGAGGCTCGTGAAGCTGGGCCGCTACTCCCTCTCCGACTGGATGTTCCGGGCGGCCTACTCACGGGTGGAGGGACTGGACCTGCGGCCGCAGCAGCCGGACTGGGCCTACTGGTCGCTCTACACCGAGGGGGACACCTTCGCGCAGACGGGGCACTACATCCATCAGCTCGAGGTCCGGGGCGGGCACGCCTGGGGGCTCCCGGCCGGCGGCGGCCAGAACGTGCTGGCGCCCTATGTGGTGCTGGCCGGCGACTATGACAACCGCCAGGGCCAGCAGACGGCCGCTGGGCTCGGGCTGGGCACCTCGCTGCGCCACTGGTTCCGCGAGGATCTGCACCACGCCCCGGCCAGCTGGGTCGAGCTCACGGTCCAGGCCCGGGCCCGCCTCACCACCGCCACCCGGGGAGGCGGACTCTTCCTCACCCTGACCTGCTGGTTCTGACGGTGGGCTCCCCCACCGGCCACCCCGGCCAGTCTCACTCTCCGAAGGAGCCTCGACGATGAAGAAAGTGGTCTGCGTGATGGGCACCCGGCCCGAAGTGATCAAGATGGCCCCCGTGGTCAAGGCGCTAGGCGGCGGGGGCCTGGACGTGAAGGTGCTGGCGACGGCCCAGCACCGGGGCATGCTCGACCAGATGATGGGCACCTTCCGGCTGCGCTCGGACTGGGACCTGGATGCCATGCGCCCGGGTCAGTCCCTGCCCGACCTCACGGGCCGCCTGATCCCGAGCCTCTCGGCGGTGTTCCAGGAGTCCGGCGCCGATGCTGTGCTGGCCCAGGGGGACACCACCACCGTCTTCTGCGCCGCGCTCGCCGCCTACTTCACGGGCATTCCCTTCGGCCACGTGGAGGCCGGGCTGCGGAGCGGGGACCTGCTCTCTCCCTTCCCGGAGGAGGGCATGCGCCGCCTCACGGCGCCCCTGACCCGGTGGCACTTCGCACCCACCGAGACGTCGCGGCAGGCGCTGCTGCGGGAGGGCACGGCCGATGACGCGATCCACGTGGTGGGCAACACCGTGATCGATGCCCTCCTGGCCACGGTGAGCCGGCCGGACCTGGCCCTCCCGGCGCATGTCCGGCCCCTGGAGCCCGGCCAACGTCGCCTCCTGGTGACCCTCCACCGGCGGGAGAATTTCGGGGAGCCACTGCAGCGGATCCTGGCCTCGCTCCGGCGCTTCGCCCTGCGCCACCCTTCGGCCCAGCTGGTCTATCCGGTCCACCCCAATCCCAATGTGCTGGGACCCGCCACCGACCACCTGGGCGGACTGCCGAACATCCAGCTCATCGAACCCCTCGACTATCCGGGTCTGGTGGCCGTGATGCGGGAGGCCCACCTGGTCTTAACGGACAGCGGCGGCATCCAGGAGGAGGCCCCGGCCATCGGCAAGCCGGTGCTGGTGTTCCGGGAGGTGACCGAGCGCCCGGAGGCCGTGGCGGCGGGCGGCGTGCGGCTGGTCGGCAGCGACCCCGACCGCTTTGACGCCGAGGTCGAGCGCCTCTGGAGTGACGCCGAGGCCTATGCCGACATGGCCCGGCCCCGCTTCCCCTACGGCGATGGGCGCTCCGCCGAGCGCATCGCGCGGGTGCTGCGGCAGGACCTGGGGGTCACCAGGATCGCCTGAGGGTCCCGCCCCGGCAGCCTGCGCCCGCCTGCCCTTCAGCGCAGAGGACCCTCCAGCCGCCCTTGCCTCCGGGGGAACCCGGCAGCGGGAGATCCGGTCCGGGGTCTGCAATCTGAGGTCACTCTCAGGGCGTTTGAATCATAATGGCCCATGACCTCCCAGTCCTTCTTGGATCCGTCGGATCACCCCACTGCCCGGCTCGGGCAGGACTCGCCGCCTCCCCCCGTGGCCTGGTCGGCGGCCATCCCCGCGGCCATGCTGACCTGGGATCGCTACGAGGTCCTGGAGGTGCTGGGCCAGGGCGGCATGGCCCGGGTCTACCGGGCCCGGGACCGGAAGCTGAACCGTCTGGTGGCCCTCAAGTTCATCCGCGAGGAATACCAGACCCAGGCCCGGCTCCTGACTCTGGAGGCCCAGCTGCAGGCCAGCCTGGACCACGAGCACATCGTGAAGGTCTACGAGACCGGCGTGTTCGAGGGCCTGCCCTTCATCGCCATGCAGCTGGTGCAGGGAGAGACCCTGGACCGGGTCGCCACCGACGACCTCCGCACCCGGGTGGGCCTGCTGGTCCAGGTGGCCCTGGCCCTGGACGCCGCCCACCGGCAGGGCATGGTCCACCGGGACCTGAAGCCCTCCAACATCATGGTCGAGTCCGTGGACGGGCGGCTGAAGCCCTACCTCATGGACTTCGGCCTGGCCCGCCTCACCAACGTGGCCGGGCAGTCCCGGGCCACCTCCATCGTGGGCACCCTGGCCTACATGTCTCCGGAGCAGGCCGAAGGCAACCGCCCCCTCGACATCCGCACGGACGTCCACGGCCTCGGCACCCTGCTCTACGAGTTCCTCAGTGGACATCCCCCCTTCATGCCGGAGCCCACGGCCCCCCATGTGGACATCATCCGGCGGCTGCTCGAGGAGGAGGCCAAGCCCCCCAGCCAGAGCCACCCCGGTGTGCCCCGCGACCTGGAGATCATCACCCTGAGGTGCCTGGAGAAACAGCCGGAGCGGCGCTACCCCTCGGCCGCCGCGGTGGCCGAGGACCTGACGCGGTGGCTGGAGGGCCTGCCCATCAAGGCACGCCGCGCCAGCCTGCTGGAGAGGCATTTCAAAGCCATCCTCCGCCTCCGGAAGAACCGCCAGGCCTGGCAGACGACCCAGGCCGCCGGGGTGGCCATCCTCGTCCTGCTGCTGCTCGGCGCCTGGGCGCTCTGGCGGGCCCGCCAGCGGGCCGAGTTCGTGGCCCAGATGGGCATGACCCTCATCCGCCTCGAGGAGATCGTGCAGGCCTCGGAGATGGGGCCTCTCCACGACACGCGCTCGGACCGGCGGCGGGTCGCGGAGCTGCTGGAGCAGGTGCGCGCCGAGGCCACCCACTACGGTTCCTCGACCCGGGCCCCCCTGGCCTACGCCTTGGGGCGGTTCCACCTGGCCCTCCACGACTACGAAGACGCCCTGGAGGACCTGCAGGATGCCTGGGACCGGGGCTTCCGCAACCCAGAAGCCGCGGAGGGCCTCGGCACGGCCCTGGGCGAGGTCTACCGCCTCCGCCGCCAGGCGCTGGAGCAGATCAAGGACCCCGACCGCCGCAAGTCCCAGGAGGCACGGCTGCAGAAGACCCTCCAGGAGCCGGCCCTGGCCTACCTCTCCCAGGCGCAGGGCGGCGGCGCCGAAGACCGGGCCTACCGGGCGGTCCTGGCCGACGCCTTCGCCGGCCGCCACCAGGCGGTGCTGCAGCGCACCGAACACCTGCTGAAGGAAGCGCCCCTGGGCTACCGCTACCTCAAGCTCCGGGCCAGCGCGGAGATGGGCCTCGCGAACCTCGCCATCGACAAGGGCGACCATGCGGCGGCCCAGACCCACCTCGACGGTGCCTGCCAGGCCCTGCGCCAGGCCCTGGAGATCGCCCGCAGCGACAAGGAGAGCTGGCTCAATCTGGCCCGGGCCGCGGACCGGCTCATCTACCTGAACCCCTTCCTGGGCGGGGACGCGCAGGCGAGCCAAGCCTTCGGCATGGCCGCCTGCGCCAAGGCCCGGAGCCTGGATCCCGGGGACCCCGAGCCGCTCATCCTCGAGGCGGATCTCATCCGCAGCCTGGCGCGGTCGGAAGAGCCCAAGGGCGTCGATTCCAGTGGCCGCTTCCGGGAGGCCATCACCCACCTGGATCAGGCGCTGAAGCTGGCCCCGGAGAACCTGGAAGCCCGCCGCAAGCTCGGTCTTCTCTATTGGAGCCTCGCCAACCTCGCCTTCGACCGCCAGCAGCCCTGCCAGGACCTGCTCGCCAGGGCCGAGGGTGAGCTGCGCCGCGTGCTGGCCCAGCGCCCGGGCGACGTGCTCGCGGTGGCCATCCTGCTCGACGTGACCTTCGACCAGTGCCAGGACCGGGACCGCCGGGGGGAGGACGTGCTGCCCACCCTCGATCAGGCCTTCCTGGTCTTCCAGAAGAGCCGTGAGCTGGAACCCGCCAACGGCCGGATCCAGAACGTGGGTGTGATCCTCTGCGGACAGCGCGCCCTCCTCCGGGGCTCCCGGGGCCTGGACCCCCTGCCCGACCTCAACGAGGGCCTGGCTCTCGTTGAGGAGGTCATCGGCCGGAACCACGCCTATGTCTCCGCCATCGGGAACCGCTCCCTGCTGCTGCGCATGCGGGCCGAGCACAAGTGGCGCATCGGCGTCCCCTACGAAGCCGACCTCCTGGAAGCCATCGAGACCGCCCAGCAGGGCCTGAAGATCCGGGAGACCAACGAACTCATCATCAACCTGGGGTCGGCCCACTCCATGCGGGGCGCCCTGAGAGCCCGGGTCGGCGGGGATCCGCGCAAGGATGTAGCCGATGCGCTGGAGCGGTTCGATGAGGCCCAGAAGAAGGACCCCATGAATCCGAACATCTTCTACTACAAGCTCGACGCCCGGATCACGGAGGCGACCTGGCTGCTCCAGCAGGGCCGGAGCGCCGCCGAGGTGCTGCGGGCCTGCCGCCGGGACCTGGAGCACGCGCGGACCATGGGCCCGCAGGCCCCGGACCTGCTCTTCAACGAAGCCAAGGTCCTGGAGCTGGAGGGCATGGAGGCGGCCCGCACCGGAAGCTCACCCGCCGCCTTCCTGAAGCGGGCCCTGACCAGCCTCGACCCTTTCGAGAAGCAGGCCGTACAGGTGCCCGAGCGCAAGGCCCTCCGGGCCCGGCTCCTCCGGCGCCTCGCGGACTGTGAGCACGGCCCCGGGGCCGAGCATGTCCGGGAGGAGGCCCGCGTCCTCCTCATCCGGGCCCTGGCCGAGAACCCCTTCCTCACCGCGGAATACGGCAGTGGCGCCGGGCTGGCCCGCTAGGGCGCCGCGAACAGCATGGTCACGTGCAGGGCGTCGTCCTCACGGGTGACCGACACGTTGTCGCAGCACTTCTTGGCGAGGGCGACCATCTTCTCGTTCTGGGGCAGGATCTCCGCCACGAACCCCCGCACGCCCCGGGTCATGGCGTGGGCCATCATGTGGGACTGCAGCACCGTGCCCAGGCCCGTGCCCTGCCAGGCGGGATCGACCATGAAGGCGGTCTCCGCGAGGTTGCTCGACAGGTTCAGGAAGTAGCAGCACTGGGCCACCACGCACTCGTTCTCCCGCTCGCCGGTGACCGCCACGAAGGCCACCTCGCTCTCGAAGTTGAGGTTGCACAGACGCTGCACCTCGTCACTGGAGAGGGCCAGCACCCGACGGAAGAAGCGTGTATAGACATCGTCCTTCGACAGGTGGTGGAAGAGGCCCCGGATGGCGTCGCCGTCGCTGGCCTTGGCGGGGCGCAGCAGCACCTGGCGCCCGCCCTTGAGGGTGTAGGTCCGCTCCTCCTCCACGGGATAGCTGCGCAGGTTCTCCAGGCGCTGGTCCGCGGGCAGGTAGCCCAGCTGCTTGGCCTCCTCCATGAGCCAGGGCCGGAACTTGGGGTGGGCGAGCTCGATGAGGGCGATGGTCCGCTCGCGGATGGACTTGCCGAAGAGGTAGGCGATGCCGTACTCGGTGATGACGTAGTGGACGTCCGTGCGGGCGATGCTCACGCCCTCCCCGGCCAGGAGCTGGGGCCGGATGCGGGAGGTGCTGGCGTCATCGCTGGTGGAGGCCAGGCAGACGATGGGCTTGCCCCCGGGTGACCGCGCCGCGCCGCGGAGGAAGGCCGCCTGGGTCTCCAGGCCCCCGTAGAATTCGCCGTCGAGCTGGTCGGTGCAGACCTGGCCCGTGAGGTCCATGGTGAAGGCCTGGGTGATGGCCACCATGCGAGTCTGGGCCGCGATGGTGAAGGGATCGCAGACCGTCTGGATGGGCTGCAGGGAGAACAGGGGATTGCGGTGGACCAGGTCGTAGAGGCGCCGGGTGCCGAGCAGGAAGCTCGTGACGATGCGGGTCCGGGCCAGGGACTTCTGCTTGCCCGTGAGGATGCCCTTCTCCAGCAGGGGGATCACCGAGTCCGTGATCACCGCCGAGTGGATGCCCAGGTCCTTGCGGTCGCCGAGGTACTTCAGCGCCTGCTCGGGGATGCGCCCGATGCCGATCTGGAGCGTGGAGCCGTCGTCGATGATCCCCGCGATGTACTGGGCGATGCGCTCGACCACGGCACCCTTGGCCGCCGGGTGGCGATACTCGATCACCGGTGTGTCCACGGGCACCAGCGCGTCGATCTCGCTCACGTGGAGGGTGGTGTCCCCCATGGTCCAGGGCATGGCCGGGTTCACTTCCGCCAGGATCAGCCTGGCCTTCTCCACGGCCGCCGACACGACATCCACGGAGACCCCGAGGCTCACGTAGCCGAACTCGTCGGGCGGCGTGACCTGGATCAGGGCCACGTCCACGGGGATGCGGCCCCGCTTGATGAGCTCGGGCACCAGGGCCAGGGAGATGGGCACGTACTCCGCCAGGCCCTGGCGGATGGCTGCGCGGATATCGGAGCCCACGTAGAAGCTGCGGTGCCGGAACCGCGTGGTGCAGCGGCCCTCGGCGTCGTGGGGCACCGTGTCCGTGGTGATGAAGTGCAACATCTCGATGTCCGCGGGGGGCCGCTTCATGGTCTCCAGCGCCGCCACCAGGGCCCGGGGGCTGGCGCAGGCCGTGCCCAGGAAGACCCGCTGGCCCGGCTGGATGCGGGCCACGGCCTCCTCCGCCGTGCAGACCTTGCTGGCGTAGCGCTCGAGGCTGGGCAGAAGGTTCGGCTGAGACATGGCGGCTCCCGGGAGAATGACCCGCGCGCCGGCGCGGACGCGGAATGTAAAACCAGGCATTGAAATGGAATCTGGCGCCTATTCTGTGACCCTTCGGCCCCGGCGCATAGAGGCAATTCCGGAGCGCTATGATGTCCGCAGGGAGGTCCGAGTGGCCCGATCGTCCATCGTGGTGCTGACCGGGGCCGGGATCTGCCCGGACGGTGGCGTCCTGGCGCCCCACGACGGGGACGCGCTCTGGGAGCGCCAGCTGCTGGAGGAGGTCACGGTGCCCATGACCTACCGCCAGGACCCGCTGCGGGTCCAGCGGTTCTACAACACCCGGCGGCGGCGCCTCGCGGGTCTGGAGCCCAGCGCCGCGCACCGCGCCCTGGCCCGGCTGGAGGCGGCCTGGCCCGGGGCCTTCCTGCTGGTGACGCAGAACGTGGACGACCTGCACGAGCGGGCCGGCAGCCGGCACCCGGTCCACCTCTTCGGGGAGCTGCTCAAGGCCCGCTGCACCGAGTGCCACCATGTGCACCCCTGGGCGGAGGACCTCGACTTCAGCTCCTGCTGCCCATCGTGCGCCACCCTCGGCCAGCTGCGCCCGCACCTGGTGTGGTTCGGGGAGCAGCCCCTGGAGCTGGCGCGCGTTCACGCCGCCCTCGCCCACTGCACCTGCTTCCTGGCGCTCGGCACCGCCGGCCACCTGGACCCGGCCGCGAGCTTCCTGGAAGCGGTCCCCCCGCAGGCCCGCACCCTGGTGGTGGACCCCCAGGCCGGCCTGGAGCCCGACGGCTTCCGGGAGCACCGCCGCGGCCCCACGGACCTCCTGGTGGCCGCGCTGGTCGAGGAGCTGCTGGCCTGACCCACTCCTGCAGCCGGAACACCGGAATCCGCCGTTGAGCCATCGGGTTCGGCCCTCCCGGCAGGACCGGGCGACAGGCCCCGGTCCGGGACCTAACCTCCCTGGTGCGGCGGCCGCTCACCCTCGCCGCGACGGGAGGCCCCATGCGGCTCGGTGCAGGCATCGCGATCATCGTCCTGGGACTCGCGGCGGGCGCCGCCTGGGCCGGAGAGGGCCGACTGCCCGCCCCGCGGCCCCGGCGGGCGGACGACCCGGACCGCCGTCCCCCCCGGGAGGGACCGGGCGGCTACAGCCTGGAGCAGGCCGTGTCCGACCGGGCCCAGCTGCACACCATCGCCTTCAGCGGCCTGGCCTTTCTCACCGGCGAGCCCGGCGCGTCCAGCTTCATCCCGCCGGGCAAGGTGGCGGACTTTTTCGGCTTCCAGTACCTGCGGGACATCGACGCCACGGGCAAGGGGCACAATCCCATGTTCCTGGACCGCATCGCCGGCAATGTCATGGGCCTGCTGAACGCCTCCCAGCGGCGCCTCTTCGAGCAGGCCGCCCGGGAGGAGGCCGTCCAGCTGGAGGCCATCGCCCGCTTCCGCCTGCCCCTGGTGGCGGCCTTCCACCAGGACCTCACGGGCAGCCTGCCCACCGGCTGCCGTGGCCTGGATCGCAGCGCTGTGCGGACCTACGTGGCCGACCTCTTCGAGCTGGACGCGCGCCTGGCCTGGCACCGGGCGCGGGTCTTCGGCGCAGTGGCCAGGTCCCTCACCGAAGCCCAGCGGCGGAGCCTCGGCGTCTGGCGGTTCGGCGACTTCCGCACCTGGCCCGAGGTGGACCGGGAGGCCCTCCGCGAGCTGCGCCCCCGGGGCGCCTCCAAGCTGGAGAGCGTGGCCTACATGACCCTGGCCAGCGAGTTCTTCAGCTGGGTGGCCGGCTCCGTCGAGGCCGACACCTACTTCTGTCCCGAGCGCCACGGCACCTATTTCGGCGGCTTCTACTTCAAGGACCTGCCCGCCATGGGCCAGAAGGACTTCGACATCTCCACGAGCCTAACCGGTGACTCGGGGGAGGCCTTCCTGGAGGCCCTCACGCCCGCCCAGCGGGCCCGCCTGGAGGCCCTGCCCGATCAGCAGCGGGAGCTGCTGCGGGGCGTCGTGACCGTGCGCCGAGCCGTCGCCGGCAAGCTCCGCACCTTCCTGACGGGACCTGGGCCCACCGAAGCGGAGCTGCGGACCCTGGGCCGCCGCTACGGCGAGCTGGACGGTGAGCTGGCCTACCTCTACGCCAGCACCTTCACGGCCATCGGCCGCACTGTGGACGCCCCCCAGCTCGCCCGCCTGCGCGCCCTGCGCGGCCAACCCAGCCGGGAAACCGGCACCGCCTTCCTCTACTCGGACCGCATCCCCATGCCCCACTGGCCGAACGCGTCCTTCCTCCTGGGCGGCGGGCGCTGACCGCCACCCCCGCCCGGCTTCCGGCCACCCCTTCCCAAGGAGCACCCCATGCATCCCTCCTGCCTGCTCTTCCCCCTGCTGGCCATGCTGCCCCAGGCGCCGGAGGCCCGGCCCTCGGCGCCCCAGCGCCCCGTCTCGCCCATCCTGCTGGCCCTCGACCTCAATGGCGACGGCGTCCTCGACGCCGACGAGATTGCCGCGGCAGCGACCTCCCTCCTGAAGCTCGACAAGAACGGGGACGGCCAGCTGACCCCGGACGAGTACCGGCCGCCCCGCCCCGATGGCCAGACCGCCTCCGCGCCCCCGCCCAGACCCGCGGGTCAGGCCCGGGAGGCCCGCCCCCTGGAGCGGCCGCGGCCACCGCTGGATGTGGTGCTCGACGAGGACGGCGACGAGATCATCAGCGCCGCCGAGATCGCCCGGGCACCGCTGCTGCTCAAGAAGCTGGACCGCAACGGGGACGGCCGCCTGACGCCCGACGAATACCAGCCGAGCCCGCAGACCGGCAGCTCGCCCCGGTCTGACAGACCGTAAAAGCACCAGCGGTCTGCAGGAGGTATGGGGGTCCCCGTCCCTATTCGCTTGCCCGATCAAGGGTGGCCTCCAACACTTGGCTCCAGGGCCTGCCCGGCCTCTGGAGCCTCGCCATGGACACCCGGAACAGCGGATTCAACACCAAGCTCGTCCATGCGGGCATTCCCGAGGACGCCCACGGCAGTGTGGTGACCCCCATCTACCAGACCTCCACCTTCGCCTTCAAGGACGCCCAGCAGGGCGCCAACCGCTTCGCGGGCACCGAGGGCGGGTACATCTACACCCGCATCGGCAACCCCACCACCGTGGCGCTGGAGGAGAACGTCGCGCAGCTCGAGAACGGCTTCGGAGCCACGGCCATGGCCAGCGGCATGGGCGCGGTGAGCACCGTCTACCTGGCCCTGCTCAGCGCCGGGGACCACATCGTCAGCACCGACTCGGTCTACGGCCCCAGCCGCGGCCTCATGGAGAAGCACATGAGCCGCTTCGGGGTGGCCTCCACCTACGTGGACACGTCCGACCTGGAGAACCTGCGCCAGGCCCTGCGGCCGAACACCAGGCTGGTCTACATCGAGTCTCCCTCGAACCCCGCCATGTCCGTCACGGACATCGCGGCCGCGGCGGAGCTTGCCCACGCCGCGGGAGCCCTGCTGGTGGTGGACAACACCTTCGCCAGCCCCCACCTGCAGAAGCCCCTGGACCTGGGTGCCGACGTGGTGCTGCACTCCGTCACCAAGTTCATCAACGGCCACGCCGACATCGTGGGCGGCATCGTGGTCTCCAAGACCGAGGCGCTGCACAGGCAGCTCCGGGCCATGCTCATCAACCTCGGCGCCAACATGGATCCCCACCAGGCCTACATGGTGAGCCGGGGCCTGAAGACCCTCGCCCTGCGGGTGGAGCGCGCCGAGCAGAACACCCACCAGGTCGCCCCCTGGCTGGAGGCCCGTCCCGAGGTGGCCTGGGTGCGCTACATCGGCCTCCCCAGCCATCCCCAGCACGCGCTGGCCGGGCGGCAGATGACCGGCTACGGCTCCATGATCTCCTTCGAGCTGAAGGGCGGCATGGAGGCCGGCCGCGTCCTCATGGACCACGTGCAGCTGGCGGGCCTGGCCGTCTCCCTGGGCGGCGTCGAGACGCTCATCAGCCACCCCGCCTCCATGACCCACGCCAGCATGCCCCGGGAGGCCCGGCTGGCCGCGGGCATCACGGATGGCCTGGTGCGCCTCTCCATCGGCATCGAGGACGTGGCGGACATCCTGGCCGATCTGGACCAGGCGCTGGGTTGTATCAAGGGTTAGATAATGCGATTTTTGCCTATTAAAATTATTTTGAAAATCTTGCAGCGGTATAGGAATTATTTTTGGAGATTGCTGGTTTACTAGAGGCGCCGAACCGGCAGTTCCCGAGGTTTTCATGACCAGCAAGCCGACCAGCAACCAAGTGGGCCTCTGGGACGATCCCATGCCCGAGACCATCGTCGGGGTCCTGCTTTGCGCGCTGGTGTTCGCCCTCGTGGGCTGCGCCCTGTTCTAGGCTCAGGCGGCGTAGGTCTTGTAGAAGTACCAGGCGGCGAGGATGAAGCCGATGCTGATGACGCCGTAGCGCACCGTCGTGCGGCCGACCCGGTGGGCCATGTGCGAGCCGAAGAGCCCGCCCAGCCCCGCGGCGATGGCCATGAAGCCGACGAGGGCCCACTGCACGTTGCCGGGGTGGCGCAGGAACTCCATGCCGAGGAAGAGGAAGATGGCGATGCCGTTGATGCAGAGGGCCAGCAGGTTCTTGAGGCCGTTCATCTGGTGGATGTCCGTGAGCCCCAGGAGGCTCAGCGCCGCCAGCATGAGGATGCCGATGCCGGCGCCGAAGTAGCCGCCGTAGATCCCCACGATGAACTGGAAGACCATGGCGCCGATCCACCAGCCCGTGGTGCGGCTGTGGCTGCCCATCTTCTTGAGCAGCTTGCCGACGGGATCGTTGGCCGCCAGCAGCACCGTGGCCGCCAGGATCAGCCAGGGCACCAGCTGATCAAAGACCTTCTGGGGCGTGACCAGCATGGCCCAGGCCCCCAGCGCGCCACCCACGAGCGAGACGGGCATGAGGCGCAGGGCGAAGGCCTTGGTGCCCGCCAGGTCGTCCCGGTGGCCCCAGAAGCCGCCGATGGAGCCGGGCCACAGGGCCAGCGTGCTCGTGACGTTGGCCTGCTGGCCCGTGAGCCCGATGCCCAGCAGCGCAGGGAACGACACCAGTGTGCCGCCCCCCGCGATGGAGTTGATCGCCCCGGCGACAAAGGCCGCGGCCATGACCGTGAGAACGTGGGCGATGTGCATGTCCATTAAGATGACAGGCCCACCGGCTCGCTAGAAGTCCGCTATTGCCACTTGAAGGGGAAGGCCGGTTTCTTCGTGCCAAACTCAGGCGGCCACACGGTTTCGTGTTTGCCGTGCTGGATCTGCTCCACCAGCATCTGGTGCCGGTTCTGGTTGGTGTAGCCGTTGTAGTCCACGAAGGCCACCTCGCCCATGATGCCGTTCCACTTGCCATCGCGCAGGGCGGCGCGCAGCTTCTCCCGGTCCCCGCCCACCTTCGCGGCGGTCTCGGCCATGACCATCATGGAGGCGTAGGCGTTGGCCGCGTGGTAGGGCACCTCCTCCTTGCCGAACTTGGCCTTGTAGCGCTTGCCGAAGTCCTTCGCGCCGGGCCACTTCACGTCCGGTGTCCACTGGGTGCTGGAGAACACGTTGTTGGAGATGGCCTGCTCCCGCGCGAACTCCGAGGAGGCGAAGCCGGCGCCGGCGCCCAGGAAGGCCTGGGGCGCGAGGCCCACTTCCCGCGCCTGCCGCATGAGCAGGATGCCGTCCGCGACGTAGGACACCATGAAAACCAGGTCGGGCTTGTAGCCCTTGATCTTGGCCAGGGTGGAGCGGTAGTCGGGGGAACCGGAGGCGTAGGCCTCATCCACCACCACCTGGATGCCCACTTGGGAAGCGTAGGCCTTGGCGGACTTCGCGCCGGAAGTGCCGAAGTCGGTGTTCTCGTTCAGGATCGCCATGGTCTTCGGCTTGCCCAGCTTCTGCGCCATGGAGATGAGGATCGAGGCGTAGTCCTCGGTGGTGGCGCTGAGGCGGAACACGTACTTCTGGTTCTGCCGCGTGATGTCCTCCTTGGAGGCCACGGGCACCAGGAGGGGCACCTTGTACTTCTCGGCCAGCTTGGAGACGGCGTTGGCACAGGCGGAGCTGTAGGGGCCCACCACCGCGGCCACGCGGTCGCGGGTGACCAGCTTCTCCATGGCCGACATGGAGACCTGGGGCTTGCCCGTGTCGTCCTCGGTCACCAGCTCGACCTTGATGCCCTTCCTGGCCAGGTCCTCCATGGCCAGCTTGTAGCCGTTGCTCATGTACTCGCCGATAGGCGCCTGGGTGCCCGTCGCGCAGTTGATGACCCCGAGCTTCAGGGGTGTCTGCGCCTGCAGCGCGAGTCCGAACGCGATCGCCGAGGACAGGATCCTCTTCTTCATGCATGCCTCCAGGGCCGGTGGGTTGGATTGGTAACCCCAATCCTAACATGAGTTGGTGGCAATCCTCAGGTCTGTTCCAGCTGGACCCAGACCAGGCTGGCGCGACCGGAATCGGGCACCAGAGTCAGTTCCGCTGGACCATCGTCCACACGTAGCAGGTGTCTGGTTTCGAGGTGGAGATTGCAGAGGGGTACCGCGAGGCTGCCCGCGGCGACGAAGAAGAGATGGCTACCCGAGGCCAGCGAAATGGGGAGCTCCGCATCGGGGTGGAGCACCTGCAGCGAAGCCCGGCATCGACCTGGATCGACCATCAGGTTGAGATCCCTGCAGGGTCCCTCCAGCAGCGTCGCGGTGGCAGGCCAGTCCCCGGAGAAACGCAGTGGCACCAGCGGCTCGTCCAGCAGGACGCAGCCCCGCTCACCAAAGTCGATCCGGAAGCCCGCGCCGGAGAGCAGAAGCAGCCAGCGCTCCACCCCCGGGAAGGAAGAGAAGTGCCCCGAGGTTGCCACCTCCGCGGAACTAAGCCGCCAGTGAAAGCCGGTCTCAAGGGTGGCGCCGGCCGGCTCCACAGCCAGCTCCAGGGTCATGCCCAGGCCGTTCTTCCAGGGCATCCTGCGGGCCTGAGCCGGAGTCGAGTGATGCCAGCGCATCAGCGTCCCTCCAGGAACCGGGCTTCCTCTCGACTGAGGCGCCGCCAGGGTCGGGGCACCAGGCCGGGGACTTTTGTCATGTACTGTCCATAGGCCGGACCGAACCGCGCCAGCAGCTTGCGCTCCTCCAGCCAGGAGCCGGCGACGAAGTAGGCCGTGATCGCCAGGGCGGAGACGAGCATCGCCGTGCTCATGTCCCGGGTCCAGAGCAGCACCAGGGAGAGGGCGTACCAGGGATGGCGCACGTGGCGATGCAGGGCCGAGATGCGCAGGGGCTCCTGGTCCTCGATGCCGGAGCGGCGCTCCCGCAGCTGGCGCAGTCCCAGGAACTCGCCCAGGTCATAGGTGCCGGGACCGAAGACCAGCAGCCCCGCGGCGACGAGGGCCAGCCCGTTCATCGCCCAGGCCAGGGCCCCCTGCCACCGCCAGAGCCAGGGGCCCGGCTGGCGGGCCAGGAGGACCAGGATCGGGAGCAGGGCCAGGACAGCCAACAGGTTGTAGAGGAGTCGGTAGGCAGGCACCCAGCGGGGGACGCGGGTCGCCACCCAGGCCTTGACCCCCCCCGCGGCCAGCAGCGAGTGCACCGCCCCGTAGCCGGCCCAGGCGAGGGCCAGCCAGGCCAGGTGGACTGCATCGGAAGCCATGGGGTGATTGTGGGGGAAGCCGCAGCCCGAAGCCACCGGATGACCGTATCCTGTTCGGATGACTTTCTCCTGGCCCGCGCCTCCGCGCCTCGCCCTCCTCCTGGTCCTGCTGTGGGCGGCCTACGTGCTGCTCTGGACGCCGGGGCCCCTGTCCCTCCGCGTCCTGGGCCTCTATCCCAAGAAGGCCGGCTCCCGGCTCATCGGCTGGGCTGCCGGCCGCACCCTCCCCGTCGCCTGGCGCCAGCCCCTGCTGGGGCGCTTCGCCGCGCACTACGGGATCAACCTCCCCGAGGCCGAGCTTACCCTCACGGACTACCCCAGCCTGCAGGCCCTCTTCACCCGCCGCCTGAAGCCGGGGCTCCGCCCGCAGGCGGCCGCCGCCCCCGGGTTCGTGAACAGCCCCGTGGATGGCCGCATCATCGCCAGCGGGCGCATCACCACGGGTCTGGCCATCCAGGCCAAGGGCCTCCCCTACCGGGTGGCGGAGCTGCTGAAGCACGACCGGGGCGCCGCCCGCTTCGAGGGTGGCCACTTCCTCACGCTCTACCTCTCGCCCAAGGACTACCACCGCATCCACGTGCCCCTGGAGGGCCGCGTCAGCGCCGTGGGCCGCGTGGAGGGCGAGCTCTGGCCCGTGAACGACGCCAGCACCGGCCATGTGCCCCGCCTCTACGAGCGCAACCGGCGGGCCACCTGGCTCGCCCTGGGCACGGGCCCCTGTGAGGGCCTGGAGGTGGCCGCGGTGCTGGTGGGCGCGACCCACGTGGGCGGCGTCGTGATCGATCCGCGCTGGCTGCAGGGGAAGCCGCTGCCCCGGGACGGAGGCTTCCCCGTGCCCCTCCTGCCCTGCGCCCCCGGCGATGACCTGGGCACCTTCGAATTCGGCTCCACCGTGGTGCTGCTCATCGGCGGCCCTCGGGCAGCGGACTGGGCGCCCCTGCGCACGGACGGCGCGGCGCGGGTGGGCGAGCGACTGGGAGCCTACCGGTGAGCGAACAGGATCTCTTCCACCAGGACCCTCTCTGGGATGAGGGCGGCGACCTGCCGGGCGCCCTGGAGGCGCTCTTCACCGCCGCGGGCGAGGTCCTGGACCTGCCCCGCCTGCGGGAGCTGACCGGGCTCGGCGACGGCGCACTGCAGCAGGGCATCGAGAAGCTGCAGGAGCGGCTGCAGGGGTCCGCGGGACTCCGCCTCCTGGAGGTGGCCGGAGGCTGGCGCATGGCCACCAGCCCGGTCTACCGGGAGATGGTGGCGCGGCTGGTGACCACCACCCGCAGCGGCAAGCTCACCCCCGCGCAGATCGAGGCCCTGGCCATCATCGCCTACCGCCAGCCCGTCACCATCACGGAGCTGAATGCCGTCCGCGGCGTCACCAGCAGCGCCAACCAGGTGAAGAGCCTGCTGGAGCGGCAGCTCATCACCCCCGCGGGCCGCAAGCCCGTGGTGGGCCGCCCCATGACCTACGCCACCACCCAGGCCTTCCTCCTGCACTTCGGCCTGAAGAGCCTGCACGACCTGCCCCGGCTCGCGGACTTCGGTGAAGGCCGCCTGGAGGCCGATGCCCTGGCCGCCCTGGAGCCCGCCATGCCCGAGGACGGCCTCTTCGTCGCGGGAGTCCTGAACCCGGATCCCGAGCCGGACCTGGACCTCGACCCGGAACTGCCCCCCGAGACGACTCCACCGCCTCCGGCTGAGGACCTGGCATGACCCCGCCGACCCTCAGCCTGGAAGAGCAGCCGAAGACCCCCGAGCCCAGCCCCACGGGCCTCTACCTCCAGCCCTGGCAGAAGGGGGTGCTCCTCATCGTGCTGCTGGGCCTCCTCTACCTCCGCTTCTGGCGGCGGAAGCAGGCGAAGATCCAGGTCTGCAGCCACTGCGGGAAGAAGAACCCCCCGCACCAGGTCAACTGCCAGAAGTGCTCAGCCCCGCTGCTGCGGCTGGACAGCCGCTAGCCTCCTAGAACTCGATGTCGCTGGACTCACCGGCGAGGTCATTGGCCTCGCCCAGCACCTCGCAGGCGGCGCCGTACATCTGGAGGACGGCGGTCTTGCGGCTGCTCAGGCTGGTCAGCAGGTTCTTGAGGCGCTGGATCTCGGCGGCGATGGTGCCGTTGATGGTCGAGACCTCCGAGCGGCAGCGCTCCCGGGTCGTCTGGAAGAACATTCGCTGGTCCTTGCTGAGGTCCATGGCGCACTCCTGGAAACGGGAACGAGGACCCCGATTATCCGTCAGGCGCGCCGGGGCCGTGTGAACTCTGGCTATATGTCCAGAAATCACCGGGAGCTGCGGGTCCTGGACCCTTCAGCTAGGCCCACCGCCCCATCGCCATGAGGATGACCAGCAGGGTGGCCAGGGCCAGGATCAGCGGCAGCAGCCAGCGGGGACGGAGGGCTGCCGGGGCCGGGGCCTGGGGTGCGGACTCCTGGGGGGGAACCACCGACACGCCAGGGAGCGCCGACTGGGGTCCGCTCCCCTCACCCAGGGCGCGGTGGCTGCCGCTGGCGGGGCTGCTGGGCACGGGAAAGCGCGCGGCGAGCAGGGTCTGCAGCTGCACCCGGGTGCCGTTGAGCAGCACCTGCACGTAGTCGGCCACGTCGTGCTCCGTGACCGGCGTGCCCAGCCGCTGCAGGTAGTCCCGCAGGTCCCGCTCCAGGAAGCGGGCCGAGGGATAGCGGTGGTCCACGCTCTTCTGCAGGGCCCGGTTCACAATGGCCGCCATCTCCCGGGAAATCGAGGGATTCAGGGTGGCCAGATCCGCGATCCGGCCCTGGCGGACCTTGTCCAGTACGCCCAGCTCCGAGTCCGCCTGGAAGCAGCGCTCACCGGTCAGCAGCTCGAAGAGCACCAGGCCCAGGGAGTAGAGGTCCGAGCGGTTGTCCAGGGGCTGGCCCGTGGCCTGCTCGGGGCTCATGTAGAGCAGCTTGCCCTTGAGTGCCCCGGCCAGGGTGTTGCTCGCCTTGCTGGCGGCCTTGGCGATGCCGAAGTCCACGAGCTTCACGGCGCCCTCGGCGGAGAGGATCACGTTCTGCGGGCTGATGTCGCGGTGCACCAGCTTCAGCTCGCGGTCGTCGAAGCCCCGCTTCCGGTGGGCATAGTCGAGGGCCGCCGCGACCTTCATCACCACGAAGGCCGCCACCTGCTCCGGAAAGGGCAGGCCGTGCTCACGCACCTTCTTCAGCAGGGTGCGGAGGTCCCGGCCGTTCACGTACTCCATGGCGATGTAGTAGGAGCTGCCCGCCTTACCGAGGTCGAAGATCTGCACGATGTTCGGGTGGGTCAGCTGGGCCGCCAGCTTGGCCTCATCGATGAACATCGTGACGAAGTCCTCGTTGTCGCTGAAGTGGGGCAGGATGCGCTTGATGGCCACGATCTTCTGGAAGCCCTGGACTCCGCGCTGCTGGGCCTTGAACAGCTCCGCCATGCCGCCCACGGCGATCTTCTCGAGCAGGAAGTAGTTCCCGTATTCCTCGATGGCGCCAGGCGGCGCAGGGCGCGGCGAGGGGACGGGCCTGGCCGGAGGTGGCGACACCGGGACCGCTTCCTCGGACCAGCCGAAGGGATCCTCGAGGCCAGAGATGCTGCTGAAAGTGAACTCCGCTTCGCCCAGGGGCTCTGCCGGCCGGGGCGCAGCCGGGACCAAGTGCTCCGACAGCAGCACCGGCGGGACCTTCACCGAGGGGACCGGCAGCCTCCCGCGCTCAGAGATGGCGACGGTGCTCCCCTCCTCGGCCCCCTCGCCAGGCAGGGGCGTGAGCTCCAGGGGGGCGAGCGGATTGAAGAAGGCGAAGGGATCTGGCGGCCCCAGGGGGGCGGGCGTGTCCAGCTCGGCCAGCAGGTCGCCGAAGAGGTCGTCTGAGGGGCGCCGGTCCCCTTCGGGCAGGTAGCTGCGGAGGGACGCCACCAGGACCCCGTCGGTCTGGGCCGGGTCCAGATAGGCCTGGATGTCGAGCAGGTGCCCCCCGCCGTCCGTGGGAGCCGCGGTGTCCTCCGACAGGGCCACCACGGGCAGCCGGGGCTGCCGCTGGCGCAGCATGCGGGCCAGGGTCTTGCCCGTCTCCCCGGGCGCGGTCAGGTCCAGCAGCAGCAGGGCCGGGGCCAGGCCGGTCTGGAGGAAGTCCTGGAGCTTGTCCCCGTGGAGACAGCGCACCGCCCAGCCATCCAGCTCCAGCGCCGACACCAGCCCCGGGGTCCGGGAGGACTGGCTGTCCAGGAACACGAGCAGGGGACGCGACATGAAGCTCCGGGTAGTGGGGTGGCCTTCAGGGTAGCGGGAGGGATTGGACCTCGCCATCACGGGGCATTCGAGCTAGACTTGTCGTTCGGCCCGGTCCCGCCCTGCAGGCCCGACGCCAGATCCACGCGGAAGGAGGTGCATCCATATGCCTTTGGTCAAGGTCAAAGAAGACGAGACGTTCGAGTTCGCCCTTCGCCGCTTCAAGCGGAAGTGCGAGAAGTCCGGCATTCTCAGCGAGCTGAAAAAGCGTCAGCACTACGAGAAGCCCAGTGCCAAGCGCAAGCGCAAGATGCTCGCCGCCCGCAAGAAGACTCTGAAGCGTCTGGCGCAAGAGCGGCGCATGATCGGTTGAGATAATGCTTTGCTTTATCTATAAAGGGCCCGCTTTGGCGGGCCCTTTTGGTTTACTGGATAGGAAAGGCCACGTCACACCCATGAATCCTGAACTGCAGGTGCTGGAATTCCCGGAGGCGGTCCGGCTCATCGGGGGCGGGACCCGGACAGTGTCCGGGCGGGCGGCGCTGGGGACCATGGATCCCTGGGACGGCCTGGCGGGGCTGCGGCGGCTCTACCAGCTGGAGTTGCAGGAGGCCTGGGCGGCCTCGCCGGATCAGCTGGCGGTGGTGCCCATGGACGAGGCCCTGGCGGAGCTGCTCGATCCCGCCGGCTGGCTGCTGCCGGAGCACTGGCGGGAACTGCGCGAGGGCCTGCGGGCCATGGCGCGGCTGCAGCGTACCCTGGCCGGCCTCCCCTGGCCCGAGACCCGGCCCGCGCCCGCCGGCACCCACCTCGGCATCGACCGGCTCCAGGTGACGGCGGCCCTGCTGCCCGATCCCGCCCCTCTGGCGGAGCGCCTGGCCCGGAGCTTCACCCTCGACGGCCAGCTCGATCCCCTGCGCGTGCCGGCCCTGGCCAGCCTCCACCGCCAGCGGCAGGACGCCTTCCAGGCCGTGCAGGCCCGGCTCCAGAAGCTGCTGCGCACGGCCCCCGAGGCCTTCAACGAGAGCATGGTCGTGGAGCGCAACGGCCGCTTCTGCCTGCCGGTCCGGTCCGAGCGCCGGAGCCTGCTGCCCGGGCTGGTGCTGGACCGCAGCGGCAGCGGCGCCACGGTCTTCATGGAGCCCCTGGAGGCCGTGCCCCTCAACAACGCCTTCGTGGAGGCGGACAGCGAATACCAGCAGGCGGTGCAGGCCTTCCTGCGGGAGCTCTTGGCGGACCTGCGGAGCCGCCGCGAGGACTTCCTGCGCTGGCGGGACCTCCAGGGCCGGGCGGACCAGGGCCTGGCCCTGCTTCGCTGGGCCTCTCTCTGCGGCGGCCTGCTGCCGGAGCTGGGGAACAACCCGGGGGAGGGCCGGCTCTGCCTGCTGGAGGCCCGGCATCCGCTGCTGCTGCCCGCGGTCCGGGAGGCCCTGGGCCTGGAGCCCCTGCCCCATCCGGTGGTCCCTCTGAACCTGGTGCTCGAGGCCGGGCGGCCGGGCCTGATCATCTCCGGCTCGAACACTGGCGGCAAGACTGTGGTCCTCAAGACCGTGGGGCTGCTCTCGGCCCTGGCGGCCGCAGGCTGTGCCGTTCCGGCCCGGGAGGGCTCCAGCTTCCCGGCCCTGCCCAGCCTCCACGCGGACATCGGCGACCACCAGACCATTACAGGAAGCCTCTCGACCTTCAGTAGCCATATCTTGCATCTGAAGGACATCCTGGAAAACCATCATGCGGGGGGCCTGGTCCTTCTGGACGAGCTCGGCACCGGCACGGACCCCAAGGAGGGCGCCGCCCTGGGCATCGCCTTGCTCCAGAGCCTCTCCCGACGCCACTGCTGGATCCTCTGCTCGACCCACCTGGGCGACATCAGCCAGTGGGGCCTGCGGCACACCCGCTTCCAGAACGCCTCGGTGCAGTTCGACGAGGCGCGCCTGGCCCCCACCTACCGCCTGCTGCTGGGCCAGCCGGGCCAGAGCCGGGCCCTCACCATCGCCGCCCGCCTGGGCCTGCCCCGCCCCGTGCTGGACCACGCGGACAAAGTGCTGGGCCGGCGCGAGCAGGACTGGCGGGACTTCCTCCGGGAGCTGGAGGCCGAGCGGGCCCGCCTGCTGGAGGAAGCCGAGTCGCTGCGGTCCCAGCAGGCCGCGGCCCAGAAGGACCGCGACATCCTCCGCCAGCGGGAGGAGAAGCTGCGGGCCGAGCGGGAGGCCTTCCAGCGGGAGTCCCAGGAGAAGGTGACCCGGGTACTGGACTTCCTGGACCACGAGGCCAAGCGGCTGGTCAAGGAGCTGAAGGAGCGCCAGAAGGCGGTGGAGGTGAATGCCGACCGCCTGGGCACCGAGGCCCACGAGCGGGTGAAGACCCTGACCCGCCTGGCCGAGGCGGAGCTGGGCGGGCGCCGCAGGCCCGCCGGAGCCCAGGCCGAGGTGCGGGAAGGAGGCTACGCGCGGCACCGGGGCCTCGGGGTCGAGGGCAAGGTCATCAGCCTGAAGGGCGACCGGGTCAGCCTGGAGACCCCCCAGGGCCGCCGCCTGGAGTGCCGAACCGGGGAGCTGGAGCCCATCGTCGCCCGGGAGGCCGCCCCCAAGGCGTCAGGCAAGGTGCGGGTGCGGGCCGAGGTCCAGGACCTGGACTCCGAGCTGAACCTCATCGGCCGGGCCAGCGACGAGGTGGACAGCGAGATCTACCGCTTCGTGGAGGAAGCCCTGGCCGCGAGCCGGAAATACATCCGGATCGTCCACGGCCACGGCACGGGCAGGCTGAAGGCGGCGGTGCGGGAGGCCCTGCGGGGACACCCCGGCATCTCCCGGGTGGAGGACGCCCCCCAGGCCCAGGGGGGGTCGGGGGCCACGGTCATCACCCTGAGGGGCTAGGACGAAGGCCTTGGGGGGCAAGGAAGATACCGTTCAAGCGCTCCAGGTCGTCTGATATTCAACCCAGTCAGGCTGAAGCCCGATGCAGCGGCATACCTGCTCAGGGGCGACCATGGACTTCTGGTACAAACTCAACATCCGCAAGAAGCTTCTGTATTCGATCCTGGCCCTGGCCGCCGTCCTCGGCATCGCCTCCACCGCCTTCTCCCTGTGGCGCCTCAACTCGGCCCTCAACGACGGCCTCCAGCTGAAGGCCGCCAGCCTCTCCAGCCTGGTGTCCGACGGCATCCAGTCCGGCGTCCAGTTCGAGGACCTGGGCCTGGTGGAGCGGGGCCTGGACGGCATGAAGGAGGACAATGACATCACCCAGGCGGCGCTGGTCTCGGTGGACCCCGCCACCAAGCTGGCCCGGGTCATGGCCAAGTCCAAGGCCAAGCCCAGCCAGCTTGACCTCCAGCCCTTCGCTGAGGCCTTCCTGAAGGCCGCCGCCGGGAAGGACCTGTCCAAGGACCACCTGGCGCTGGAGCAGGACGGCTTCCTGGTGGTGGGCGAGCTGGTCAAGGTCGAGAACGCCCCCATCAAGTCCTACCTGCTGCTCGTCGTCAACCGCGACCGCCTGCACCGGAACCAGCTCGGAGCCCTGGTGGGCATGCTGCTGCTCGGCGTCGTCATGCTCGCCATCGGCGTGGGCTTCGCGTGGTTCCTGGGCAATGCCCTGGTCACGCCCCTGGAGAACATCCAGCGGCGCATGCGGGACATCTCCGAAGGCGAGGGCGACCTCACGGCCCGCCTGGATGTCAGCGGCAGCGACGAGATCGCGGCCCTCGCGGGCCACTTCAACCGCTTCGTGGAGAACATCCACCAGATCGTCCAGCAGGTCATGGCCATCTCCACCAACATCGCCTCCGGCTCCCTGCAGATGTCCGCGGGCATGTCCGAGATGCACAGCACCGCCCAGAGCATCGCCCACGCGGCCGAGAGCCAGAAGGCCAGCGTCGCCGCCACCACCAGCAGTGTCCAGGGCATCGCCGGGGCCTCCCAGGTGGTGAACGCCAGCGTGACGGGCGCCCTCCAGGTCTTCGAGCAGGCGCAGCAGGCCGCGGGCAAGGGCGACACCGCCGTGGGCAGCGCCATCACGGGCATGCAGGCCATCAACCAGAACTCGAAGCAGATCGGCAACATCCTCACGGTCATCACCGAGATCGCCAACCAGACCAACCTGCTCTCCCTGAACGCCGCCATCGAGGCCGCCAAGGCCGGCGAGCACGGCAAGGGCTTCGCGGTGGTGGCCGAGGAGGTCCGCAAGCTGGCCGAGCGCAGCGCCACTGCCGCCAAGGAGATCACCGCCCTGATCCAGACCTCCAACCGGGCCATCACGGATGGCACCAAGATGGTGAACACCGCGGGCGAGGCCCTGACCAGCATCCAGAGCGCCATCACGGACTCCGCTGAGCGCATGAAGACCATCGGCAGCCAGAGTGAGGCCCAGAGCCAAGACAGCCAGTATGTCGTCTCGGCCATGGGCGAGCTGACGTCCATCGCCGAGCAGAACGCCGCGGCCATGGAGGAGATGGCCGCCACCATCAAGGAGTCCACCCGCACCGTGGACGAGCTGAGTCACCTGGCCGAGCAGCTCAGCAGCATCGTGGCCCGCTTCAGGACCTGACGCTCCGGCTCCTGCCGCCCCGAGGCCCCGCCCCCGCGGGGCCTCGTTTTGTCCAGAAATGCCGACCGGCGCCTGGAAAATTCTCGACAACGCCCCATTCTGCGTTTCAGCACTCACACCCCCCATCCGGTGGCCCGATGCAGGGCAGAACCAGTCGAGGGGTGACCATGAACTACTTCAAGAACCTGAGCATCCGCAAGAAGCTGCAGTACTCGATGCTCGCCCTGACCGCCCTGCTCGGCACGGCCTCCACCGCCTTCTCCCTGTGGCGCCTCAACTCGACCCTCAATGACGGTCTCCACCTGAAGGCCGGCGCCCTCGCCGCCATGGTCTCCGACAGCCTGCAGACCGGCGTGCAGACGAACTCCATCGACCTCATCGCCAGGGCCCTGGATGGCCTCAAGGAGGACACGGACATCACCCAGGCCGTCCTGGTCTCCCCCAGCCTCACCACCGGGGCTCCCAATGTCCTGGCCACCAAGGAGAGCCAGCTGGACCTGGCTCCCTTCGCGGAGGTCTTCATGAAGGAGGCCGCGGGCAAGGACCTGGCCCGGACACACCTGTTCGCGGAGAAGGACGGCTACCTGCTGGTGGGTCAGCAGGTCAGGACCGAAGGCCTGGAGAAGAAGTCCTACCTGCTGCTGATCGTCAACCGCGACCGCCTGCGCGGGAGCCAGCGGAGCGCCTTCGTGGGGATGGCCCTGCTCGCGGTGGCCATGCTCGCCCTCGGCTCCGGCTTCGCCTTCTTCCTCGGCAACGCGCTGGTCACGCCCCTGGAGAACATCCAGAGGCGCATGCGGGACATCTCCGAGGGCGAAGGGGACCTCACGGCCCGCCTGGAGGTGCACGGCAATGACGAGATCGCCGGCCTGGCCGGGCACTTCAACCGCTTCGTGGAGAACATCCAGCAGATCATCCAGCAGGTGATGGCCATCTCCACCAACCTCGCCTCCGGGTCCCTCCAGATGTCCTCGGGCATGACGGAGATGCACAGCACCGCCCAGAACATCGCCCACGCGGCCGAGAAGCAGAAGGCCAGCGTGGCCACCACCACCAAGAGCGTCCAGGGCATCGCCGGCGCCTCCCAGGTGGTGAACGCCAGCGTGACGGGGGCGCTCCAGGTCTTCGAGCAGGCCCAGCAGGCCGGCACCCGGGGCGACACCGCCGTGGGCAGCGCCATCAAGGGCATGCAGGCCATCAACGAGAACTCCAAGCAGATCGGCAGCATCCTCACGGTCATCACGGAGATCGCCAATCAGACCAACCTGCTCTCCCTGAACGCAGCCATCGAGGCGGCCAAGGCCGGCGAGCACGGCCGGGGCTTCGCGGTGGTCGCGGAGGAGGTCCGGAAGCTGGCCGAGCGCAGCGCCACCGCCGCCAAGGACATCGACGCCCTGATCCAGACCTCCAACCGGGCCATCACCGACGGCAGCAAGATGGTGAACACCGCGGGCGAGGCCCTGGCCAGCATCCAGAGCGCCATCACCGACTCGGCCGGACGCATGCAGACCATCGGCGGCCAGAGCGAAGCCCAGAGCCAGGACAGCCAGTCCGTCGTGGCCGCCATGGGCAGCCTTACCTCCATCGCCGAGCAGAACGCCGCGGCCATGGAGCAGATGGCCGCCACCATCAAGGAGTCCACCCGCACGGTGGATGAGCTGAGTCAGCTCGCCGAGCAGCTCAACCGCATCGTGGCGCGGTTCAAGACCTGACCCGTGCCGCCCGCCTGGACCTGAGTCCCGGACAAATCCACGGCGGCCAGAGCGAAGCCCAAAGCCAGGACAGACACCCCGTCCCGGCCCCCTGGGCAAGCTTGCCCCCCCTCGCCAAGCAGGATGCGACGACGAGCGGGGGCATGGCCGCCACCAGCTCACCAGCCCTGCGGCCCCGCCGACCGCGGGGCCTGGCCAGGTCGGTGCCGCCCGGCTCACGGGCTGCGCCGGGCTACCCGGGCTAGGCCCGGACTGGGCGGAGGCGGCGCAGCAGGAGGGGCGCGACGACCATCGCCCCGAGGACCAGCAGGACGGTCAGCTCAGGATTCCGGAACCAGGCGTTCAGCCGCAGCGTCACGACGGCGATGACGGCGTAGTAGAGCAGGTCCCCGGCGATGGCCACGGCCCAGCCCCCCAGGAAGCCGTGGCCCGCGGCCAGGGCCGAGGCCCGGCCCGTCATCGGGTCCACGCCGAAGGCGATCAGGACCAGGGTGAGCGGGCCCGCACCCGGGCTGCTGACCTGGGCGGCCGTGCGGGCCATGGCCACCTGCAGAGCCACACCGAGGCGGGCCAGGAAGGGCACCTTCCCCGCCAGCAGCACCAGCAGCCACAGGACCGGCTCGAAGGCCAGGGCCAGGAGCAGGTCGGAGACCAGGTAGAGCCCCGCCGTGGCGGGCCAGGCCAAGCCCTGGGCCCGGGCCAGCAGGACCCCGGCCGGGATCCCGCCCCCGAAGGGCAGGAGGAAGAGCAGCAGCACCGACAGCATGCTGGATGGTAACCCGAGGGGGCAGCTTGCTCCGCAGGCTGGGCATCTGGTCGGTGAGTTCCCTGGCCGCGGGCCCAGGCCTGGGCTTTTCAAATGGAAGTCCCAAATTAACAATATCTTATAATTGCTTGAATTAGCCTGAAATCATCTATTGGCTTTGAGAGAGGTCGCGGTGTTTTAACATTTTTCTATTTAGGTGCAACTAATCCTTAATTAGATTTATCTAAGTTCCGATGAAGACATTCTGATGCGTCATCGAGGCCGTTGCCCAAGTCCTCCTGGTCCGCCCAGCGGGGCAAGCCGCGTCCTGAAGTTTGGCGCTGTTTTTCCTAAGACCTTGCTGACCACACCCAGACTCCGCCTGCTGCCTGTCCTTGGCGACCACAGGATCGGCCAGGCCTTCGAGCTGCTCCAGCCTACTGACATGAAGGCGGGCCTGAACCTCCCTCAGGACCTGACCCTCAAGGAATTCCGGCGGAAGTTGGTCGACGGTGAGCCGTTCGCCACCTTTCTGCTGCAAGAGAAGGCGACGGGAAGCCTGGTCGGCCTGCTCGGTGCGTGGGCCGTGGCCCCCCAGCGCGGGTGGGCTCAGGTGCTTTACGGAATCAGCCCTGAGTTCCGGGGCAGAGGCTTCGCTCGGGAAGGAGCGGAGGCATTGCTTGTCAGCCTGTTCAAGAGCGAGCTCCTCAAGGGCGTCGGGGCCATCGTGGTCGGTCCCAACCCGAAGAGCTGCGCCCTCCTGGACCGGCTCGGCATGAAGTTCATCCTGCAGCTGGAGGACCGGAGGTTTTTCGGCCTCTCGAGAGAGCAGTTCGAAAACCTGTCAGCTGCTGCAACCCATAGCTTGGAAGGGGTGCGACCCTGCCGCAGGCTGGGCGTTCTGGAGAAGTTTGCCTGCACCCACCTGGCCCAGTTCCTCGTCCGCCTGTCGAAAATCAACCTCGACTCCCTCGCAGGGAGGATGACTGCAGCCGCGTGCACAAGCCTCCTGCAGCTCATGCTTGGTTCGGAGGCAATCCTGGATCTTCCTACCCTGCAGCAGTGGGCTGATTTGACATAGAAGAAGAGCCCCTGCGGGGCTCGCCTTGGTACCGGTGGTCGGACTCGAACCGACACTCCTTTAGGGGGAAACGGATTTTGAGTCCGTCGCGTCTGCCATTTCGCCACACCGGCCAGAGGGGTCAGGATACCGTGGCGGCGCGGCCCCTCATAGTGCGGTGAGAGGGATGCGACGACCGGCGCCGAAGGCCTTGGGGCTCACCTTGAAGGCGAAGGGCAGCTGGCGGCGCTTGAACTCGGTGCGGCGCAGCAGCGCGAGGATGCGGGGCAGCGCGCCGCGCGCCTGGTCCAGGGCGGCCCCGTCGAGCAGCAGGGCCAGGTCATCGGCAAGCCCCTCTTCGGGGCGCTGGGCCTCCAGGGCCGCACCCAGGATGGCGTCCAGCTGCGCGTAGGGCAGCAGGCTGGCCTCGTCGGTCTGGCCCGGCCGCAGCTCAGCGGTGGGCGGGCGCTCCAGCACGCCGCGGGGGACGGCCGCGCCCAGGTCCCGGGCCACGGCATAGACCCGCGCCTTGAGGCAGTCGCCCAGGGGCGCGAAGGCGCCGATGCCGTCGCCGTAGAGGGTGAAGTAGCCCGTGGCGGCCTCGCTCTTGTTGCCGGTGTTGAGCACCGCCACGCGGTCCGTACCCAGGAGCCGCTGGATCTCCGGCTCCGAGGTCAGCGCCAGCAGCAGGCTGCCGCGGCAGCGGCTCTGGAGGTTCTCATCCGTGAGGCTGAACGCCCGATCCGGCAGGGCCTGCTGCAGCGCCGCCGTGAAGCCCGCGAAGGGCGCCTCCGCGTCGAGGCTGAGGTAGCCGATGCCCAGGTGCCGCGCCTGCTGCTCCGCCAGGGCCGAGCTCTCCGCACTGCTGTAGCGAGTGGGCAGGGCCGCGCCGAGGACCCGGCCCGTGCCGAGGGCCTCCACGGCCAGGGCCGCGGCCACGGCGCTGTCGATGCCGCCGGACAGGCCCAGCACCACCGCCTCCAGGCCCTGCTTGGCCAGGTTGTCGCGGATGCCCGTCACCAGGGCCTTCCGCAGCCAGGGGCCCTCCTCGGCGGGAATCCAGGGCACGCCGGGCGCGCCGGGATCCACCATCAGCAGCCCCTCCTGGAAGGCCGCGCAGCCCTGCCAGCGGCCATCCGGGAGGGCCAGGCCCGAGCCGCCGTCGAAGAGCAGCCAGCTCTCGGCGCCCACGCGGCTGGCGTAGGCGATGGCGAGGCCGTGCTTCTGGGCCAGGCCCGGCAGCAGGCGGCGGCGCTGGGCGTCCTTGGAGGGAATGGCCCAGGGGGCGCTGCGGCCCGGCGGCACGAAGCTGCCCAGGGCGCTGGGACTGGCGCTGGCGTTGAGGATCAGCGTGGCGCCCGCCGCGGCCAGGTCCGCGATGGGGTCCATCCCGTAGCCCACGGGCGCGTTGCCCAGCTGGGGATCCGCCCAGAGGTCCTCGCAGATGGAGAGGCCGATGTGGTGGCCGCCGAAGCGCACCAGGGGCTGGGACGTGGCATCCGGCTCGAAGTAGCGGTGCTCGTCGAAGACGTCGTAGCTGGGCAGCACGCGCTTGTGGGCGCAGTGGCGCAGGGCGCCGGCCTCACACCACCAGAGCTCGTTCCAGAGGCGCCCCGAGGGCGCCGGGCGGGCGGTGCCGAAGGCCAGCGGGACCTCCCCCGCCAGGGCCGCCAGCCGGTGGGACTCGGCCTCGATGCGGCGCCGCATGCCGGGCTCCCAGAGGCGGTCCTCCAGCAGGTAGCCGGGGATGGCCAGCTCCGGTGCCAGCACCAGCTGGGCGCCCGCGGCCAGGGCCTCCGCGTAGGCGGCCTCGAGCTTCCGGCCGTTGCCTTCCGGATCCCCGAGCCGGGCGTTGAGCTGAAGCAGCGCGATCTTCATCCCACCAAGTTACCAGCGGATCTCCGCGCGGGTGCCTCCCTCGGCGCGGGGCGACAGCCGCAGGTCCGCGCCCTGGGCGTTGAGCCACTTCAGGGCCAGGGGCAGGCCCAGCCCGGTGCCGTCGGGGCGACCGCTCTCGAAGGGCCGCAGCATCCGGAGGGCCGCGTCCTCGGAGAGACCCGGGCCGCCATCCTCGATGTCCACGCGGCCGTCGGCCAGGTGCAGGGCCACCCGCCCCCCCAGGGGAGTGGCCTGGCAGGCATTCTCCAGGAGGTTCACCAGGGCCTGGTGGAGCAGCACCGGATCGCCCGTGGCGGTCCCCTGTCCCTCGCAGGTCAGGGTCCGGCCCTGGCTCACGGGCCGGCGCTTCAGCTCCGCCAGGACCTGGCCCGCCACCTCCTCAAGCCGCAGGAGCTCCAGGCTCGGCTCCAGGGGCTTGGCCCACTGGAGGAACCGCTGCACCAGGCGCTCCAGGTCCTCGGTCTCCTCCAGCAGCGTCCGGGCCGCCTCGCCATGCCCCGCCCGCTGCAGCAGCTGGCCCTGCCCCTTGAGCACGGCCAGGCCGTTCTTGAGCTGGTGGGCCACTCCCGCGGTCATCTCGCCCAGCTCCGCGAAGCGCTCCCGGAGCTGGTGCCGGCGCTCCTCCTGCTCGGCCTCGGTGACATCCTCGAACTGCACCAGGGCCCCGATGCGGTCCGGCGCCTCGATGCGCTGGACCCGCCACCGGCGGCCCGCGGCCTCCAGCCGGCGGGGCGGCCCGGGCTCCCGCTCCAGGGCCTCCCGCAGCCAGGGGACGGGCTCCAGCACAAAGGCCGCCTCCAGGCCCACCACCCCGGGCCGGACCCCCAGCAGCTCCTGGCCCCGGCGGTTGAGGGCCGCCAGGCGCTGGCGCTGATCCACCCAGAGCAGACCCAGGGGCAGCGCATCCAGCAGCCGCTCGTGCACCGTGCGCAGCTCGCCGAGGGAGGCCGCCAGCTCGCCCCGCTCCCGGAGGCTGCCGGACACTGCGGAGAGCAGCAGGGCCTCGGGATCCGCGGGTGTCCGGCGGCGGGTCCGGGCCCACCGGACGAGCAGCATGACCAGGCCCGTCAGGACCACCCCGAGGGGGAGGGCCAGGACCAGCCAAGTCAGGACGCGGGGATTCATGCCATCAGGTTAATCTGATTGGATGGAGAGACAGCCCATCTACATCGTTTCCGGAGGTTCCGGCGAGACCGCCTACCGGATGGTCCAGGCCGCGCTGACCCAGTTCACCATGGGCGAGAGCTCCTCCCTGGTGCGCCGGTTCCAGAACGTGCGGTCCCTGGAGGACCTGGACCGGGTGCTCAGCGTGGCCGATGACAAGCGGGCCGTCATCGTCCACACCACCGTCTCCCAGGAGCTGCGGACCTACCTGGCCGTCCGCTGCGCCGAGCTGCGCATCACCCAGGTGGACCTCTTCGGGAACCTGCTGGACACCTTGACCCTCTACCTGCGGGAACGCCCCGAGGAGAAGGCCGGCAGCTTCCACGCCGTGGGCGACAAGTACTTCCGCCGCATCGAGGCCATCGAGTTCGCCCTCAAGTTTGACGACGGCATCGACATGACCGGCCTGGCGGACGCCGACATCGTCCTGGTGGGGATCAGCCGCACGAGCAAGACGCCGCTGTCCATGTATCTGGCCATGGAGGGCTTCAAGGTCATGAACGTGCCCCTGGTGCCCGGGGTGCCCCTGCCCCCGGAGCTGGCGCCCATCCCCCAGGGCCGCATCGTGGGCCTGACCATCCAGGCGGACCGCCTGCAGGAGATCCGCGCCTACCGCCTGAAGCGTCTGGGCGCCACGGGCAGCGCCGACAGCTACAGCGACCTGGGCCGCATCATGGACGAGCTGGCCTATGCCGACGAGGTCTTCAAGAGCCACCGCCGCTGGCCCGTCCTGGACGTCACCGGCCGCAGCATCGAAGAGACCGCCGGCCTCGTGCTCGACCGCGTCTTCGGCAAAGAGCGGGCGGTGTGACTAGAGCTCATCCTCGAGTCTCTGCACCAACGTACGCAGGATCTTGATGCGCCCGTAGCGCTTGTCTTCGCTCTCGACGAGGGTCCAGGGGGCGATCTCGGTGCTGGTGCGGTCGATCATGTCGCAGATGGCGCGCTCGTACTGGGGCCACTTTTCGCGGTTCCGCCAGTCCTCGTCGGTGATCTTGAAGCGCTTGAACGGCGTGGCCTGGCGCTCCTCGAAGCGGCGCAGCTGCTCCTCCTGGCTGATGGAGAGCCAGAACTTCAGGAGCAGGGCCCGGCTGCGCACGATCTGGTCCTCGAAGTCGTTGATCTCGCTGTAGGCCCGCTGCCAGTCGGCCTCGGCACAGAAGCCCTCCACCCGCTCCACCAGCACTCGGCCGTACCAGCTGCGGTCGAAGATCATGACCTTGCCCCGCCGGGGCAGGTGCCGCCAGAATCGCCAGAGGTAGGGCTGGGCGCGCTCCTCCTCCGTGGGCGCCGCCACGGGCTGGATGTGGTAGGCCCGGGCGTCCAGGGCCTGGGTGATGCGCCGGATGCCGCCGCCCTTCCCCGCCGCGTCCACGCCCTCGAAGACCAGCACGACCGAGTGCTTGGCGAAATTCTTGTGCCGGGTGAGCAGGTTGAGGCGACCCTGGAGCGTGAGCAGCTCCTCCTCGTAGTCCTTCTTCTCCATCCGCTTGGACAGATCCAGGGCCTTGAGGATGTTCACGTCGTCCAGGCTGGCCACGGACCGGATGGCGGGCGGCGCGGGCTGCGGCGCGGGGTTGTCGAGGCGGGCCCGCAGCTTCTCCAGCAGCAGCTTGCCCACGGTGAGCCGCTGGTAGCGCCAGTCCGTGGCCTCCACCACGATCCAGGGGGAAGCGGCGGTGCTGGTGGCGCGCAGGGCCCGCTCCGCCACCTGGCGGAAGCTGTCGTAGAGCTCGAAGTGCTTCCAGTCCCGGGGCGTCACCCGCCACCGGGTCTTGGGGTCCTTCTCCAGCAGCTTCAGGCGCTTCTTCTGGGCGTCCTTGCTCAGGTGCATCCAGAACTTCAGCACCAGGGCGCCCTCCTGGATGAGCATCTGCTCGAAGCGGGCCACCCGGCTCATGTCCTGGTCCAGCTCCGAGGTCTTGATGCGGCCGCTGGTCCGCTCGAGGATGGGCCAGGTGTACCAGGAGCCGTCGAAAATGCCGATCTTCCCCTTGGGCGGCAGCATGCGCCAGTAGCGCCACATGTGGGGCCGCTCGCGTTCCTCGTCCGAGGGCACGTCCAGGCCGTGGGTCTGGATGTGGCGCGGGTCCATCCACTCGTTGAGGGTGTTCACGGTCTCGCTCTTGCCCGCCCCGTCCACGCCCGCCACCAGGATCACCACCGGGAACTTGGCAGCGGCCAGGTCGAACTGGGCGTCCAGCAGCGCCTCCCGCAGCGGCGGCAGCTCCCGATCCCAGACGTCCTTCTCGATCTTGTGGCCCAGTTCCGCGGATTCGAACATGGCTCCTCCGGGAGGCTTACCCTGCTTTTTCGATACAAAGCCTACATTAGCTTATTTTCGACCTTGATTTCGCAGGTAGCCGTGGAGCGTCAGTATTCCGTGGCCAGGTCCCCGGCCCTGGCGGGTTTGGCGAAGGGCTGGAACTCGGGGGCGCCGGCGGCCTGGGCGATCCACTCGGCCACGCGGATGCCGTCCACGGCGGCGGAGGTGATGCCTCCGGCGAAGCCCGCGCCCTCGCCGCAGGGGTAGAGGCCGGGATGGGACAGGGACTGTCCAGCCTCGTCCCGGAGCAGCTGGAGCGGGCTGCTGGTGCGGCTCTCGATGCCCAGCAGAATGGCCTCGCGGCTGGCGAAGCCGTGCAGCTTCTGGTCGAAGACCGGCAGGGCCCCGGCCAGCTGCTCCAGGACGAAGTCCGGCAGGCAGGTGCGCAGGTCCGCGGCCACGGCGAAGGGCCGGAAGCTGGTGCGCGGCAGGCGGCCCGTGGCGCGCCCCTTGAGGAAGTCCTGCACGGCCATGGCCGGGGCGCCATAGGTCTCCCCCGCCGCCCGGAAGGCCGCCTGCTCCCACTTCCGCTGGAAGTACATGCCGCCCAGGGGGTGCTCGCTGCCGAAGTCCGCGGTGCCGACCTTGGCCACCAGGCCCGAGTTGGCGAAGCCCGAGTCCCGCTTCTCCAGGCTCATGCCGTTCACCACCACGCCACCGGGCTCGCTGGCGCACTGGATGACCTCGCCGCCTGGGCACATGCAGAAGCTGTAGGCGGCGCGGTTCAGGCCGAAGTTGCAGACCAGCCGGTAGTCCGCGGCGGGCAGCGAGGGGTGCCCGGCGCCGGGTCCGTACTGGGAGCGGTCGATGAGGTCCTGGGGATGCTCCACCCGCACGCCCATGGCGAAGGGCTTCGGCCGCAGGTCCACGCCCCGGCGGTGCAGCATCTCGAAGGTGTCCCGGGCGCTGTGCCCCGGCGCCAGCACCAGGACCTCGCAGGGCAGCTCCTCGCCGCTGGCCAGCACCGCGGCGCAGACGCGACCCTGGTCGTCGAAGCGGATGTCCTCCAGCCGGGCCCTGAACCGGTACTGGGCGCCCCGGGTCTCGGCGTGCCTGCGGATCAGCACCGCGCAGCGCCGGATCACGTCCGTGCCCACGTGGGGCTTGGCCAGGTAGAGGATCCGGGGGTTCGCGCCGAAGCGCACGAAGGTCTCCAGGACGTAGCGCGTGGCCGGGTGGCCGATCCGCGTGGTGAGCTTGCCGTCGCTGAAGGTGCCCGCGCCGCCCTCCCCGAACTGGGCGTTGGCCTCCGGGTCCAGGACGCCGTCCTGCCAGAGGCCCGTCACCGCCTTCACCCGCTCGCCCATGGCGGGGCCGCGCTCCAGCACGATCGGCTCGATGCCGTAGTCCAGCAGACGCAGGGCGCAGAAGGTGCCGGCGGGCCCGCTGCCCACCACCACCACCCGGGGCCGCCGCGGGACCGGGGCCACCGCAGAAGACACCGACGCCGACGCGGCCTCCAGCTTCAGTCCGCCCGGCAGCGGGCCCACCGCCAGGTTCCGCGAAGTCTCGAAGCTGACCGCCGTGAGGAAGCGGATCGAGCCCTTGTGCCGCGCGTCCAGGCTGCGCCGCTCCAGAGCCACGGCGGCGTAGTCGGCGGGGACTCCGCCCAGGGCCCGCGCCAGGGGACCCGTCAGGTCCAGCGCCTCCTCGCCCAGGTTCAGCGGCAGGTTCGAGAGCAGGTAGCGCATGGTCGCCTCGGCGGAAGGAGTCCACGGGACTCAAGGCCAGCCACCAGCGTACCTGGATCTAGAGCTGCCACCGACAATATCGCGGGAAACAGCAGCTGACACCTACCCCTTGAACCGCGGATAGGAGCCCAGCACGCGCAGCATGGTGGCGTATTCGCCCAGGTGATCCAGGGCGCGCCGGACGGTCTCTTCGCGGGTGGCGCCGATGAGGTCCACGTAGAAGAGATACTCCCAGGGACTGCCCTGCAGGGGCCGGGACTCGATCTTGGTCAGGTCGATGTCCCGCAGGGCGAACACGCTCATGGCCTTGAACAGGGCGCCGGGCTGGTTCTTGAGGGTGAACACGATGGAGGTCTTGGCCTCGCCCTCGAAGGCCTTGGGCCCCCGCTGGATGGCCAGGAAGCGCGTGTAGTTCTCCGGGTCGTCCTCGATGCCCTCTTCCAGGATCTGCATCGCGTTCAGCTCCGCCGCCCGCCGGGAGGCGATGGCCGCGGTATCCCGGGCCCCGGACAACTTCAGCAGCCGCACACTGCCGGCGGTATCGAAAGACTGCTCCGCGAGGATGCCCCGGTCGCGCAGGTAGCCCGCGCACTGGCCGAGGGCCTGGGGATGGCTGATGGCCTTCCGGATCTCCCGCCGGTCCACGCCGGGCAGGGCGATCAGGCAGTGGCGGACGCGCAGGGACCACTCGCCAACGATCACCAGGTCATGACGCAGGAGCAGGTCGTAGTTCTGGTGGATGCTGCCCGCCAGGGAGTTCTCGATGGGCACCATGGCCGCGTCGCAGGCCCCGGAGCGGACCGCCTCGAAGACCGCCTCGAAGGACTCGCAGGGCAGCGTCTCGACCGCGCCGAAGTGGCCCAGCAGCGCCTGCTCGGAGTAGGCGCCGGGCTCGCCCTGGAATGCGATCTTCATCCCTTCACCCCCTCGGCCCACCCGATGATCTTCCGGAAGCCCGCGGCCACATCCTCATCGGAGGCGGCGATGGTCATGCGCACGAAGCCTTCGCCCTGGGCGCCGAAAGCGGAGCCGGGCACCAGGCCCACCTGCGCCTGCTCCAGGATCCCTTCGCAGACCTCCACCGAGGAGCGCCGCAGCGGACGCACGTCCAGGAAGAAGTAGAAGGCCCCCATGGGCGGCGTCACGAGCATCCGGGTGCTGCCCAGCTCCCGGGCGAGCTCCAGGACCAGGCTCCGGCGCCGCGTGTAGGCGCTGCGCATCTGGGCGGTGGCCTCCTGGACGCCGGGATCCACCAGGGCGAAGGCCGCGGCCTTCTGGATGAAGGGCGCCACGCAGGTGATGGAGTTCTGGCTCGCCTTCAGGGCATTGGCGATGACCGCTGCCGGTGCGGCCAGGAAGCCCACGCGCCAGCCGGTCATGGCGTAGGTCTTCGACAGGCTGTTGACGAGCAGGGTCCGGGCCTGGGCCCCGGGCAGCGCCGCGGCGCTGGTGGGGCGCTCGCCGTAGTAGAGGCTGCCGTAGACCTCGTCGCTGACCACCCAGAGGTCGTGGGCCTGGGCGAAGGCCTGCAGGGCCTCCAGGTAGTCGCGGGACGGGTAGGCCCCGGTGGGATTGGAGGGATAGTTCAGGACGATGGCGCGGGTCCGGGGCGTGAGCGCCTTCTCCCAGGCTTCCAGGGGGGGGATGAACCCGTGCTCGGCCGGAGCCGGCACCCGCACTGCGTGACCCCGCAGCATCACCACCATGTTGGCGTGAGTGGCCCAGGTCGGGTCGGGGATCAGGACGTCATCGCCCGGGTTCAGGATGGCCTGCAGGGCGGTGTAGTAGGCGTGGATGCCGCCGTGGGTGACCAGAATCTCGGCCGCCGGAGCGTAGTCAACGCCCTCGTCCCGGCGCAGCTTGGCGGCGATGGCCTGCCGCAGCTCCAGGGTCCCGCTGGAGGGGCCGTAGTGGGTCAGGCCGGCCTGCAGGGCCCCAGTGGCCGCGTCCAGCACCGCCGCGGGGGTCCCGAAGTCCGGGTCGCCCACCTGCAGCCCGATGATGGGCTGGCCGCTGGCCTTCAGCGCCAGGATCCGGTCCGCCATGGCCACCGTGGCGGACTGGCGGATGAGCTCGAATTGTCGGTTCAGTGCGTTCATGGGGTTCCCGTGACTCCCATGTTCGCATCCCGGGCTCCGGATTGCCGAGGGTCCGGGCAATTTTCCAGGGCTTCCGGGCTGTGCTTCTTTCCTGGGCAACGCCCAGCTCCCTGGGATCATCAGATGGTCATCGGCAGAATGGAATGAACAGCAGGCGGGAGCAGGTCATGGCGGCGACGGGGTTGAAGCGGGTGGTGGTGGCCGGGGGCACGGGCCTGGTGGGGCGTCCGCTCGTGCAGGCCCTGCTTGACCTCGGGGCGGAGGTGACGGTCCTCACCCGCGACCCGGGTCGCGCGAAGCTGCCCCCGGGCGCCAGGGCCCGCACCTGGGAGGACCTGCCCGCCGCGCTGGATGGGGCCGATACCGTCATCAACCTGGCGGGCGAGGGCATCGCGGACAAGCGCTGGAGTGCCACCCGCAAGGCCGCGCTCCTGGCCAGCCGCGTGGACGCCACCCGCCGGATCGTGGCGGCCCTGGGGACCTGCGCCCAGCGCCCGGCCGCCCTGGTGAATGCCTCGGCCATCGGCTTCTACGTCCCGACCGGCGAAGAGCCCGTGGACGAGGCCTCGGACTCGGGCCTGAGCTTCCTGGCCGAGGTCTGCCGGGCCTGGGAGATCGAGGCCATGGCTGCCGCGGCCCTGGGCGTCCGGGTGGCCCTGGTCCGCATCGGCGTGGTGCTGGCCCGGGAGGGCGGCGCCCTGCCGAAGATGGCCCTGCCCGTGCGCTGGTTCCAGGGCTGCAAGCTGGGCACCGGCAGCCAGGGCCTCAGCTGGGTCCACCTGGACGACCTGGTGGCGATGTTCGTGGAGGCGGCCCGCAACCCCGCCTGGAGCGGCATCTTCAACGGCACCGCGCCGAAGCCGCTCTCCAACGAGGCCTTCACCCGCGCCCTCGCCCAGCGCCTCCACCGCCCCCTGCTGCCGGTGCCGGGCTTCGTCACCGCCGGTGCCACGAGGCTGGTGCTGGGCCAGCTGGCCGAGGAGCTGCTGCTGCAGGGCGCCTTCGTGAAACCCGCCCGGGTGCTGGAGCAGGGCTTCCAGTTCCGCTTCCCCACCGCAGAGAAGGCCCTAGAGGACCTGCTGTGAGAGAAGAACTTTTCATCTCTGTGCAGGACCTACCCGCTCCCCGCAGCGAGGTGTTTCCGTTTTTCGCGGATCCCGCCAACCTCGAGGTCCTGACCCCGCCCTGGCTGGGCTTCGAGGTGCTGACGCCGCGTCCGCTGCCCCAGGGCGAGGGCGCCCTCTTCGACTACCGGATCCGCGTGCGGGGGCTGCCTCTCCGCTGGCGGACGCTGATCGAGACCTTCGTCCCCGGCGAGCGCTTCGTGGACCGCCAGCTCAAGGGTCCCTACGCCCTCTGGCACCACACCCACGCCTTCGAGGACCTGCCTGCCGGCGGCACCCGCATGACCGATACCGTCCGCTTCCGGGTCGGCTGGGGCTTCCTCAGCACCCTCGTCACCACCCTCTGGATCCGCCGCGACATCCAGAAGATCTTCAACTACCGGAGACAAGTCCTGGCGGACTTGTTCCCGGGAAAGAGCTGACGGAGGACCCGCCCGCTGGCAATCCTCACGCCCGCTGGAGGCCGCCGAAGCGGGCCATGATGCGCTTGTCGCCGCCATGGTCGAAGCGGATGGTGTAGGTGAGTCCGTCACCGCTGCCGGAGGCGGCCAGGATGGTGCCTGAGCCGAAGCGGGCGCTCTGCACCCGGGTGCCCGCAGGAAAGGCACCGGGATCCTGGCTCTCCGCAGGCTCGGAGGGCCTGCCCCCTGCCCTCTCAGTCGTCGGAGCAGGAACTTCTCGAACCCGGTCAAAGAAGCCGCGGATGCGCTGCAGCTCCGTGGCCACGGAGGCGCCGCCGGCGCCGCGGGTGAAGGATGCCCCGGGCCGGATGCCCTCGCCCGCCTGGTAGAGCTCCGTGCCCCAGCGGATGGGCGCCGTCAGCACCGCCGCCGGGAGCTCCCGCAGGAAGCGGCTGGGCATGGACATCATCTCCGTGCCCATGATGCGGCGACGGCGCGCCGCGCTCAGGGTGAGCCGCCGCTGGGCGCGGGTGATGGCGACGTAGAACAGGCGGCGCTCCTCCTCCAGGCCGTCCGGGGTCTCCCGGGCGTTGCGGTTGGGGAACACGTCCTCCTCCATGCCGACCACGAAGACGTAAGGGAACTCCAGCCCCTTGGCGCAGTGGATGGTCATGAGGCTCAGGTGGGAGGCTTCCTCGAGGTTGTCCGTGTCCGAAGCCAGGGTGATGCGGTCCAGGAACTCCGGCAGGCGCAGGCCCAGGGACTCGGACTCGGCGGCGGCGCTGAGGAACTCCTCCAGGTTGCGGATGCGGCCCTCGGCCTCCAGGGTGGCCTCGTCCTCCAGGCTCTGGAGGTAGCCGCTCTCCTGCAGCACCCACTTCACGACGCCCGCCAGGCCCATGGCCTCGCGCTCCTGCTCGGCCCGGGCGAAGAGGTCCAGGAACTTGATCATCTCCCGCTGGGCGCGGCCCTTCAGCTCACCGGAGCGCAGCAGCCGCTCCAGGCCGGCCAGGGGCGTGCCGCCCTCGGGGATGGCGCCCTCGATCTTGCCCAGGGTGGTGGGCCCGACGCCCCGGGTGGGCGCGTTGACACAGCGGCGGAAGCTCACCATGTCGAAGGGATTCGAGATCAGGCGCAGGTAGGAGATGAGGTCCTTCACCTCCTGGCGCTCGTAGAACTTCACGCCGCCCACCAGCCGGTAGGGCAGGTTCTGGGCCCGCAGCGCCTCTTCCATCTGCCGGGACTGCCAGTTGGCGCGGTAGAGCACCGCCACCTTGGACTCCGGGTCCTGGTAGCGCAGCTCCTGGATGCGCTGCACCACCCACTCGGCCTCCAGGCGTCCCTCGTCCAGGAGCTTGAAGACGAGCGCTTCGCCCTCGCCCAGCTCCGTCTTCAGGGCACCCTTCCCCGCCATGCGCTGGGCGTTGTTGGCGATGACCTCCGAGGCCGCGTCCAGGATCTTCTTCGTGGAGCGGTAGTTCTGCAGCAGCTCGATGCGGATGGCCTCGGGGAAGTCCTGCTGGAAGTCGAGGATGTTGCGGATGTCGGCGCCGCGCCAGCCGTAGATCGAGTTGTGGGTGACCAGACCTTCGGCCACGAAGTTGTGGACACCTTCGATATCGAGGTCATGGACGCGGGCTGGCGCCGCCACCCGTTCCACGCGCTCCACCAGCTCCAGGCCACCCTCGCCGTTGAAGATCGCCATGCCCGGCTTGACGTTGCAGGCGGGCAGGAAGGGCAGGCTGCAGGTGTCCTTCCCGGGGCTGGAGCCCAGCCGGGCCAGGAGGTGGACCTCTGCGTCCAGGTGTTGTCGGATGCGGTCGGCGGCACGTCGGACCTCGCCGTAGGAGGCCGCACAGGTCGCCATGCGCCAGCTGGCGGATCCGGCCCTGGCCGGGCGGACCGAGTGGCCCAGCCCCTCGAGGAGACGGCGGGCTTCGGGATCCTGGCCCACCAGGGAGATGCGGTGCATGGGCCGTCGGCCCCGGCGGTCTCCGCAGAGGGTCACGGTCACCACGCGGCGCAGCCCTGTGGCTGCCTGAGCCCGATAGTGGGGGAACTCGACCGCCATGCCCAGGTCACCCAGCAGGCGCTGGGCTCCCGCTTCGGAGTCCACGGCGGCGAAGACCTTCCGGATGGCCTCAGCGTCGTGCACGAGGCCCTGGGTGGAGCCGCCCTTGCGCGGCACGAAGGGCAGCGTCGGCAGCTGATACTGGAGCGACCAGACCGCTTCCTGGAGCCGGGCCTCCCGCTCACTCCCATGGGTGGACAGCACCCACAGCTCGTCCGCGTGCTCCTGCCGGGCGCGCTGCAGAAACCCCACCACCGGCTTCACCCGGCCCCGCGTGTGGGTCTGGCTGGTGCCCAACCGCCAGCCGAGGCCCGCCTTCCGCATGAGGTAGACGAAGTGCAGCTGGGGCGAGGCGCCCAGCCGGTAGCCCGCGAAGTGGATGTGCTCCGGGGTGCTGGTGAGCACCCGCCCAGACTGGGTGGTGACACGGATGGCCAGGCCCTTCCCGGGCCGGGCTGCAGCCTTGAGCACCGCAGCGGGCCGGAAGTCGCCGCTGCCGTGGGCGGCCAGGATGAGCTCTCCGGGCACCACCTGCTCGATGGGGCGGTCCCCGCCGTCGGCCATGCGGACCCGGGTGCCTGCCACCAGGCACTGGTCCTCGTCCCCCACGACGCAGAGGTTGTGGTGCCGCCGGGCCAGGTGCTGCACCAGCAGGTACTGGGCGCGGTTGGTGTCCTGGTATTCGTCCACGAGGATGAACTGGAAGCGGTCGCCGTAGGCCGCCTGCATGACCGGGTCGCGGAAGAGGCGCTCGGTCCACAGCAGCAGGTCGTCGAAGTCGCAGGCCCGGTGGTTCTTGAGCCCGGTCTGGTAGAGGTCGTAGGCGTCCAGGACCTTGCGGGTCCAGGGATCCAGGGCCTCCTCGCGGGCCTCCGCGGGCAGGAGGCAGCGGTTCTTGAAGTCGCTGATGACCTCCAGCACCTTCTTGGGGTGGAACTGCTTCTCGGGCAGCTTGAGCTCGGCCAGCACCTGCTTGACCAGGCTCTTCTGGTCCGCCGGATCGAAGATGACGAAGTCCCGGCCCACGGGGGTGCGCTCGCCCTCGCGCCGCAGGATGCGCGTGCAGAAGCTGTGGAAGGTGCTGACCCAGAGCTGGCCCGCGGGCACCGAGACCAGCCGCTCGACCCTGGCCTTCATCTCCTCGGCGGCCTTGTTCGTGAAGGTCATGGCCAGGATGGCCCCCGGGTGGACGCCCTCCTCCTCGATGAGCCAGGCGATGCGCCGGGTGATCACCGTGGTCTTGCCGGAGCCCGCGCCGGCCAGGATCAGGAGGGGACCCCGGGCGTGGCGGACCGCCTCCCGCTGGGGTTCGTTCAGGTTGCGGAGCAGGGGGTGTTCGGGGTGTTCCGAGGAGTGGCCGGGCATGGGTCCATGCTACCCCGCCCGGACGGTCCTGCCCTTCCCGGCCCGCCGGAGCAGGTCCCGGGCCAGCTGGAGGGCCTCATCCTGGGAGAGCTGCCGGCGGAAGCCCGGCATGGCGCCCCGGCCCTGGAGGATGGTGGCGGCGAGCTCCGCCGCCTCCTGCCTGCCCAGGCGGCCCGGATCCAGCAGGCTGCCGCCGCCAAGGGGACCCGCCGGCCCCCGGCCCGAGGCATCGGCACCGTGGCAGCCGGCGCAGCGCTCCTGGTAGATAGCCTTCAGGTCCCGGCCCTCGGCGGCCAGGGAGGTGGTCAGGAGCGCCAGGAGCAGCGCGGTGGAGCGCAGAGCCATGGGTCGAACCTACCACGGCGGACCCGCACCCGTTAGGCTGGAGCCGCGCGCCCGTGGCGGAATGGCAGACGCACCGGACTTAAAATCCGTTGCCGCAAGGCGTGGGGGTTCGAGTCCCCCCGGGCGCACCAGCCCTAGGTCTTGCCTAGGTCTTGAACCGCCCCACCAGGGCCGCGAGGCCGTCGGCGGTGCGGGAGAGCTGCTCGGTGACTGCGGCGTTGCTGTCCACGGTGCTGGAGAGCTGGATGCTGGCGCTGGCGTTCTGCTCCGCCTGCTGGGCGCCCAGCTCCACCTGGCGGGCCACCTCCTCGCTCACCTTGGCCTGCTCACCCGAAGCCGTCTCGATCTGGGTGGACATGGAGGCCACCTCGGAGACGTGGTCGCGGATGGTCTCCAGGGCCTGCACGACCTCCAGGACGGTCGCCTTGCCCTGGGCCACGGCCAGGTTGCTGCCCTGGATCAGCGCGGCGATCTCCCGGGCGGAGCTGTCGCTGCGCTCCGCCAGCTTGCGGACCTCCTCGGCCACCACCGCGAAGCCCTTGCCCAGCCGCCCCGCAGTGGCCGCTTCGATGGCCGCGTTCAGGGACAGCAGGTTGGTCTGCCGCGCGATCTCCTGGATCACCTGCACCGCCTCGACCATCTGGCCCGTGGCCTCCTCGACCCGGGCCATGGCGCGGATGGCCGCCTGCCCGGCGGAGTCGGCGCCCTGGGCGGTCCGGGCCGCCTCCAGGGAGCGGCCGTGGCTGGCCCGCACGTGGTCCGCCACTTCGCGGACCGAGGCGGACAGCTCGGTGATGGCCGAGGCCATCTGCTCCGTGGAGTGGCGCTGGCCGTCGGCATTCCGGGCCAGATCATGGCTGGTGCTGGCGATCTCGTGGGTGGCCACGGCGATCTCGTTGCTGTTCACGCTCACCCGCTGGGCGTCGAAGCGGATGCGGTTGATGGTGTTGCGCAGGGAGGCCTCCATCTGCCAGAGGTTGGCCAAGAGGCTGCTCCGGTCCCCGGAGCGCAGGGGGATCTCTGCCCGGAGGTTCCCCTTGGCCAGCTCGCTGGTGGCCTGCAGGGCGGCGGCGGGATCGCCGCCGAGCTGGTGGTCGAGGATCTGGATCAGCTTGCCGAAGACCAGCAGGGCCGCGACCACCGCCAGGAGCAGGCCGCCCCCCAGGAGCCACAAGGTCTGGGGCGGGAGGGCCGCGGTGGAGAAGCCCAGGACCGCCACCAGCAGGAAGAGGCCCAGGACGAAGCCGGAAGCCGCCCAGAGCCGCTGCCGGAACCCCAGGGCCGGGAAGGGAATCCAGACCTTCGCCTCGGGCTCGGTCATGGGCTGGCCGGCCCGGGCCCGGGCGTACATGCGCTCAGCCTCGACGATCTGGGTGGCCGAGGGCTGGCTGCGGATGGAGACGTAGCCGATGACGTGGCCCTTCTCCTCGATGGGCGTGACGCTGGCGTCCACCCAGTAGAAGTCGCCGTTCTTGCAGCGGTTCTTCACCATGCCCTGCCAGGGCACGCCGGCCTTGACCGTGCGCCACAGGTCCTCGAAGGCCCCCGGCGGCATGTCCGGGTGCCGGACCAGGTTGTGGGGCTGGCCGATGAGCTCTTCCCGCGTGAACCCGCTGAGCCTCACAAACTCCTCGTTGACGAAGGTGATCACCCCCCGCAGGTCCGTCGTGGAGACGATGAAGGCCCCTTGCTGGAGGTGGTGCTCGACCCGAGTGACCGGCTGATTGACGCGCATGGGCGGCTCCAGGGCACCGGAGCCGGCGCCCACCCCCGGCGGGAACACTGGCCACGCTGCTGTCCCCTGATTCGGGTGCCGGGCTGCCTACCTTGATTTTCAGGCTTCCTGGGGGAGCAGCTTCATCAGCGGGATCAGGATCCCGTTGAACCGCTTCCAGCCGGACAGGTCCCCGTGCACCAGGCGCCGGACCTTGACCCAGTCCCCTTCCGCCGTGGCCTTGGGCACACCCTTCAGCATGAAGTCATAGGCCAGGATGCGGGCGGCCACGGCCGGCTCCATGGCCAGGTCGGGCTGCTCCACCAGGTCCACCCCCAGGAGCTGGCCGAAGCGGGCATAGGCCGCGCGGCCCACCAGGGGCAGGAAGCCCCGGCCGCAGTACTTGCTGCCGTCTCCGGGCTCGACATTCCCAAGGGTGCGGTCGAACTCGTACATCCGGCGGAAGTAGGAGGCGCTCCCGACCTCCTTGGCCGGAGCGAAGAGGTAGCTCTCGGTGCCGATGCTGGCGATGGCCGCCACCTCCACGCCGGGGTCCTGGATCTTCAGCGCCGCCAGCGCATCCACGATCAGCGGCCAATGCGCCTCCACATTCGCCAGGGGCGCGTGAAGGACGCTCGCGATGGTTTCCGCCGTGACGTGCATGGCTGGCTCCCAGGAGGAAGACACGGGAGGCCAATCTACCACGGCCAGGTATTCTTTCCCCATGGACTTCCACGCACTGTCCCAGAACGGCGCCCGGGCCGAGGTGACTCTCCAAGGCGCGGAGCTGAGCGCCCTGTGCCTCGGAGGCCACGACCTGCTCTGGGGCGCCGGCCCGCTCTGGCCGCGCCGGGCGCCGCTGCTCTTCCCCGTGGTGGGCGCCCTGGCCGGGGACACCCTCCGGCACCGGGGCACGGCCCACCCCATGCCCAAGCACGGCTTCGCCCGGGACCGGGCCTTCACCTGGACAGACCGCTCTGCCCGAGGCTGCACCCTGGAGCTGCGGGACGATGCCCGCACCCGCGCCGCCTATCCGTTCCCCTTCGCCCTGACCGTCAGCTACACCCTGGCGCCCACGGCGCTGCGCATGGACCTGGCCCTGCACAACCCCGGCCCGGAGCCCCTGCCCGCCAGCCTGGGCCTGCACCCGGCCTTCCGCTGGCCCCTGGCACCGGGCATGCCGAAGGCCGAGCACCGGCTGGTCTTCCAGGCGGAGGAACCCGGCCCGCTGCGGCGCATCGATGCCGCCGGCCTCCTGACGCCCACCCTGCACCCCACGCCCATCCAGGGCCGGGTGCTGCCCCTGCACGAGGGCCTGTTCGTCGAGGACGCCCTGCTCTTCCTGGAGCCCCGCAGCCGCGGTCTGCGCTTCGAGGCCCCCGGGGGACCGACCCTCACCCTGGCCTGGGAGGGCTTCCCCCACCTGGGCGTCTGGACCAGGCCGGACCCCGGCCCCGCTTTCCTCTGTCTCGAGCCCTGGGCGGGCCACGCCAGCCCCGCCGGCTGGGACGGCGAGATCAGCCACAAGCCCGGCGGCTTCCTCATCGAAGCCGGTGCCACCCGCCAGTGGAGCCTCACCGTCGGCGTCGAAGGCTGATTTTCCCGTCTACACCAGCTCGGCGCCGAGGAAGTGGGGGCTGGCCAGGGTGACGCGGGCCTGGACGAGCTCGCCGAAGGGCAGCTGGCGGCCGGGGCCCACGGCCAGGTGCACGGTCTTCCACTCGCCGCTGTGGGCCAGCCACCAGCCATGCTCCGTGGGCCCGTGCATCTCCACCCGCACCGGGATCTCGCGGCCCAGGAAGCGCTCGTTGCTGGCCCGGGTTAGGGCCGTCTGCCGCTGCTGGAGGGCCGCCAGACGCTCGGCCTTCACGGTCATGGGCAGGTCGTCCCGCAGGCGCAGGGCCGGCGTGCCGGGCCGGGGCGAGTAGATGAAGCTGAAGGAGCCGTCGAAGGCGACCTCGTCGAGGACACGGAGGGTGGCCTCGAAATCCGCGTCGGTCTCGCCGGGGAAGCCCACGATGAAGTCCGTGCTCAGCGCGATGCGCCCGCGCCCCTCACCGAGATAGCCCAGGCGCTCCAGGTACTCGGCCACGGTGTATTCCCGCCGCATGAGCCGCAGCACGCGGTCGCTGCCGCTCTGCAGGGGCAGGTGCAGGAAGGGCGCGACCTTGGGGTTGGTCACCAGCACCTGCGCCAGGTCCCGGGTGAAGTTCATGGGGTGGCTGGTGGTGAAGCGGATCCACTCGATCCCCTCGACCTCCGAGACCCGCTCCAGCAGCTCCGCGAAGCTGCAGCCGCCCGCGTAGCTGTTCACGTTCTGGCCCAGGAGTTCCACCTCGCGGGTGCCCGTGGCGGCCAGCCCGCGCACCTCGGCCAGCACGTCGGAGAAGGGGCGGTGGCGCTCGGCGCCGCGGGTGGTGGGGACGATGCAGTAGGTGCAGGCGTGGTCGCAGCCCTCGGTGATGGTCACCAGGGCCTTGGCCAGTTCCCGGCGGCGGGTGACCGCGGGTGGGAACAGGTGGTTGTCCGGGTACTCGCGCGTGTCCATGACCCGGGCCTTCCCGGCCTGGGCCTCGGCCACCAGTCGGGGCAGCTGCCGCAGGGCCATGGTGCCCAGGACGAAGTCGATGTGGGGGGCGCGCTTGAACAGGGTCGCCTGCTCCTGCTGGGCCAGGCAGCCCGTGACGCCCACCAGCAGGGGGCGCTGCAGCTTCTCCAGGCGCAGGCGGCCCAGCTCCGAGTAGACCTTGTGCACGGCCTTCTCGCGGATGGAGCAGGTGTTCAGCAGCACCAGGTCCGCGTCCTCGGCGCCCGCCGCGCACTCGAAGCCCTCCGCCGACAGCAGCCCCGCCAGCTTCTCGCCGTCGTGGTCGTTCATCTGGCAGCCCCAGGTCTCGATGTGGTACTTCATGGCACCTTCGAAACCCATGATTCTACCTTGAAGCCCCGGGGATGCCCCCGGCGGGTTCAGAACCGGCAGGTCAGGCGCAGCGCCACCTGCCGCCCCGGCAGCAGGTAGTACTGGGCGTCGCCCAGCTCGCTCTCGGAGACGGGCTTGCGCTGGTCCGTGAGGTTCGCGCCGCTGAGGCGGAGCTCCCAGCCGCGCTCGCGCCAGCCGAGGCCGGCCGCATAGGTGGCGTAGCCCGGGGACGGTGCGGTGTTGCGCTGGTTGAGGAGGACCGCGCCGGTATAGCTCAGTTCCGCGGAGGCCGTCAGACCGCGGGCCGGAGCGTAGGCCAGGCCCAGCGCCCCCAGGTGGTAGGGCGACATCTCCAGGCGCTTGCCCGCCAGCTGGGTGAGGGTGCCGTCGCCGAAGTCCTTGGCATAGTCCCGGAACCGCGCGTCGTGGTAGCTGTAGGCCAGCCGGGCCGTCAGGTCCTCCTGGAGGCGCCAGTGCGCGCCCAGCTCCACCCCCTGGAAGCGCTCGGTCCCGGCGTTGGCCAGCACCGGCGAGCCATTCACAGACTGGGGCACCACGAGGTTCTTGAAGTCCATGAGGAAGGCGCTGATCTCGAGGCCAAGACGGCGGTCCAGCAGGTCCGCCTTCAGGCCCAGGTCGAAGCTGGTGGCGGTCTCCGGCTTCAGGATCGTCGCCTCGCTGTCGAGGCCGAAGTCCACGGCCGCGGGCTTGAAGGTGCTCCGGACCCCCGCGAAGAGGTTCACGCGATCCGTGCCCGCCTGCCAGGCGGTCCAGACCGCGCCGGCACTGCCCGAGAGGGCCGTGGTGGTGCGGGCGTCCTGGCCCGTGTCGGGCTCGGTGGCGCCCATATCCAGGAGATAGGTGCTGCGGGTCTCCCGGGCCCGGGTGAGGCGCAGTCCCCCCTCGAGCACCAGCCGGGGCGTGGCCTGCCACTGGGCGAAGCCGTAGAGCCCGCTGAAGTCCCGCTGGTCGTCCACGCGGATGTCCGCCTGGCTGGGCGTGGCGGCGCTGCTGGGGGCGCCGGAGCCGTCGAGCTGCACGAAATAGTCGAAGTCCCCGCCGCGGCCCGTGCCCTGGCCGTGGAGGTGGTCCAGGCCCGCCACCACCTTGAGGGCGGCCACCGGGGTCCAGGTGAGGTGCGAGTCGAAGTAGAGGTCCGTGAGGTCCACCCGCTCGCGGAAGCCGTGGGCGTTGGGGTCCGTGTTGCTCACGTCCGTGAGGAAGCCCCGGAACACATCCTGGCTGGCCCGGGAGCCGGACAGGGTGGTGGACCACAGCGCGGCAGTCCCCGCTGTGCGGTCGTAGCCCAAGGTCAGCGTGGTCCGGCGGTCATTGACGAAGGCCCCGGCGGGGTTGTGGTTGGCGTCCAGGGGCACCTGGTCCGTGAGGGCCTTGCCCACCCGAGGGAAAGGGCTCGCGGGCTGCTGGTCCATGGCCGCGACCTCCAGGTTCACGCGGAACACGCCGTCCAGGGCCTGGATGCGGTTCTGCCAGAGGGCGTGGGTGCGCTTGAAGTCCGTGCGCGGATCGGCGAAGCCCTGCTGGTCGTGATCGACGATGAGGCTGGAGTCCACGCCGGCCGCCGCGGGCAGCCGCAGGGCCAGCGCCGCGCCGCCGCTGCCATGGGTGCCCAGGGAGAGCCGGGCCGAGCCCTGCGTGTCCTGGGGGAGGCCCCGGATGACCTGGATGACGCCCACAAAGGAGGTGGCGCCGTAGAGCACGGGGGCCGCGCCGCGCTGGACCTCGATGCGCTCCACACCCTCGAGGCTCAGGGTCGAGAGGGCCGGGTTGAAGGCGCCGCCCCAGGGCACGCCATCCACCACCAGCAGGAAGGCGTCGAACTCCTTCAGCCCCCAGAACTCAGGCACGCTGGAGGCCGGGCCCGCGTCCCCGCCCGGCGCCAGGTAGACTCCCGCGGCCAGGGCCAGGGCGCTGCGCAGGTCCGTGGCTCCCCGGTCGGCCAGCTCCCGGGCCGAGTAGACCGTGATGGAGGCGGGCACCTTGGCGGGGTCCTCGGGAAAGCGCGTGGCGGTCACCTCCACCACCGCCGAGGGCGGCGGGGTCTGGGCCGCCAGGCCCAGAGTGGCCAGGGCGGCCACAGCGACACGCAGGTTTCGTGCATCCAGAGGAGTGGCCAGGTGGAACATGGTCGAGTCGTCCTAAGCTGGGGGGGGGCCGGATCAGGGCCGGGGTAACCGAGCCACGAGTCCCTGCTCCTCCCTTTCTACAATAACACCCAACCTCCCGGTCATCTCGTATAACCAGAGCCCGGGCAGGTTCCGGGGCCGCTCGGCCGTGGGCTCCGGGTCCAGTGCCCCGGGAATCGGTGCGTCCCCGGGCCAGGTGAGCACCCAGGCATCCAGCTCGGCCCTGGCCTGGAGCTGCAGGGGTCCAGGGGCCGCCCAGGGAAGGATCTGCCGGGTGAAAGTCGCCGCCCAGTCCTGGAAGACCGGCATGGGCCAGGAGGACTCGGAGCCACCCATGTCTAGAACCTCTATTGGACAGCGATAGAGCAGAGCCATGGGGTTCAGCCGCTCCTCCAGGCCAGCACGCCACTCGGTCCAGGAGGTCAGCCCTGCCTCCTGGGCGCGGCCAAGCGCCATGGTGCGAGCCATTGCGATCAGGGTCTTGCCATCCTCGAGCGTGCACTCAAGGCGGGCCCGGCTCCGCGGATCCAGGGGCAGTCGGGGGTCACTCAGATCCAGCACACCCTGGAGTCCGGCCAGGAGGTTGTTGAAGTCGTGGAGCGTCGCCCGCCAGAGGGACTCGGAATCCATGTCTGCTCCCCGCATGCACAAAACACTTGAATGAAGTTACCTTGGAGTTGACTCTCTGTGCATCACAGGAACGCCACGGGAACCCTCATGCAGCATCCGACAAAACGGCTGGGCGAACTGCTCGTGGAGAGCGGTCTCATCACGCCTGCCCAGCTGCAGAGTGCCATCACCCACCAGAAGATCGCCCGGGGCCGCCTGGGGAGCAACCTGGTGGCGCTGGGCTACATCTCCGAGGAAGTGCTCATGGACTTCCTCAGCCAGCAGACCGGCGTGCCGCAGATGGATGTGCGCAACATCGAGGTGCCGGCCCAGGTGCTGAGGCTGGTGCCCCATCGCCTGGCGGACCAGTTCACGGTGCTGCCCATCGCCACACGGGATCCCAAGTTCCTCGTGCTGGCCATGTCCGATCCCTCCGATCTCAACGCCATCGACAGCACCCGCTTCGCCTCCGGCCTGCACATCGAGCCTGTGGTCGCCTCGCACAGCGCGCTGCGGAAGGCCATCTCCGACCTCTACCGCCGGCTCGACACCCCGGGTGGTGCGCTTACCGTTGAAGTGGGCAGCAGCGAGGCCCAGGATGACGCGTTGCCGGTGTCCTTCTCCTTCGCCCCCCTGCCCATGCCCCAGCCGGCGGCCCGCCCCGCCAGCCTGCCGCGCGATCCCTTCTTCGGCAGCGCCAACGCGCCCACCCAGCCCGTGAACATCGATCCCTTCGGCCTGCTCGACAACGTGGCGCCGAAACCGCCACCTCTGCCCGAGAACCCGGACCTGGTGCACAGCCGCACCCTCGGGGCCAATGCCCGCCGCCTGGAGACCTATCAGACCCGCACCCTGGTGCTGGGTCTCGTCCGGCTCTTCCAGCGCCGCGGCATCATCGGCCCCGATGAGCTGCAGCGCCTCCTGACCAACCTGGTGGAGTCCGGCGAGATCAAGGACACGGACAAGCTCGGGTAGTTCTCGGGCCTAGTTCTCGACCTTCAGGATCGCCAGGAAGGCTTCTTGCGGGATCTCCACGTTGCCGATGGACTTCATCCGCTTCTTGCCCTCTTTCTGCTTGTTGAGGAGCTTCTTCTTGCGGCTGATGTCGCCGCCGTAGCACTTGGCGAGGACGTCCTTGCGGCGGGCCTTGACGTTGGTGCGGGCGATGATCTTGCTGCCGATGGCGGCCTGGATGGCCACGTCGAACATCTGCTGGTGGATCACTTCCTTCATGCGCTGGCAGAGCGCCAGGCCCAGGGTCTGGCTCTTGCTGCGGTGCACCAGGATGGACAGCGCGTCCACGGGCTCGGAGTTCACGAGGATGTCCATCTTGACCAGGTCCGACTCCACGTAGTGCTTCATGTGGTAGTCCAGACTGGCATAGCCCTTGGAGATGGACTTGAGCTTGTCGTAGAAGTCGAGCACCACCTCGTTCAGGGGCAGCTCGTAGACCAGCATCACCCGGTCCTGACTCACGTATTCGATCTTCTGCTGCAGGCCCCGACGCTCCTCGCAGAGCTTGATGAGCCCGCCCACGAAGTCCGTGCGGGTCAGGATGGTGGCCTCGATGATGGGCTCCTCGATCTTGGCGATCTTCTGGAGCGGCGGCAGCTTGGAGGGGTTGTCGACGGAAGTCTCGGTGCCGTCGGTCAGCTGCACGTGGTAGCGCACGCTGGGGGCGGTGGTGATGAGGTCGAGGTCATGCTCGCGCTCCAGTCGCTCCTGCACGATCTCCATGTGGAGCAGACCCAGGAAGCCGCAGCGGAAGCCGAAGCCCAGGGCCGTGGAGGTCTCCGGGTCGTAGGTGAAGCTGCTGTCGTTGAGGCGCAGCTTCTCCATGGCGTTGCGCAGGTTCTCGAAGTCGTCGCTGGAGGTGGGGAAAATGCCGGCGAAGACGACGGGCTGGATCTCCTTGAAGCCCTTGAGCATCACGGTGGAGGGCTTGGTGTTGTGGGTCAGGGCGTGAGTGAGGGTGTCGCCCACCTTCACGTCCGCCAGCTGCTTGATGCTGGCCACCAGGTAGCCCACCTCCCCCACGGAGAGGCTGTCCTGCTTGTCCATCTTGGGATCGAAGATGCCGATCTCGTCCACGCGGTACTCGCCCCCGGTGGCCATGAAGCGGACCTGGTCGCCCGCCTTGATCGTGCCGTTCACCACGCGGATGAGGCTCACCACACCCCGGTAGGAGTCGTAGTAGCAGTCGAAGATCAGCGCCTGGAGCAGCGCGTCCGGGTCCCCCTGGGGCGCCGGGATGCACTTCACGATCTGCTCGAGCACCTGCTCACAGTTTTCGCCGGTCTTGGCGCTCACGTTCACCGCGTGGGCCGTGTCCACCAGCCCGATGACGGTGTCGATCTGTTCCAGCACCCGCTCTGGATCCGCGCTGGGCAGGTCCGTCTTGTTGAGGACCGGGAACACCTCCAGGCCGTTCTCCAGGGCCAGATAGGTGTTGGCCAGCGTCTGCGCCTCCACCCCCTGGGTGGCGTCGACGACCAGGATGGCCCCCTCGCAGGCGGCCAGGCTGCGGCTCACTTCGTACGTAAAGTCCACATGGCCCGGGGTGTCGATGAGGTTCAGGGTGTAGAGTTTGCCGTCCTTGGCAGGGTATTTCAGCGTGACGGCATGGGCCTTGATGGTGATGCCCCGCTCCCGCTCCAGGTCCATGTCGTCCAGGATCTGGGCCTGCATGTCGCGGCCCGCCACGGTCTTGGTCAGCTCCAGCAGGCGGTCTGCCAGCGTGGACTTGCCATGATCGATGTGGGCTACGATGGAGAAATTGCGGATGAGCGATGGATCAGACACTGAGGAACCTCGAACCCGTCATTGTACTGTTGGAATCCGTCCACGTCGCTGGGGATTTCCCAAAGAGACCGGCATAGAATTCACAGTTGCGGCATCCCGAGGGGCCAGAACTTCAACCTCGTGTTGCCCGAAGCCGATAGGCCACCTACCCTTGAACTTCCCTGCAAGGAGACCGCTTGCCCCACTCTGTGTCCCCGATGACGATCCTGATGGTGGAGGACAATGCACTCCAGCGTCGGGAGATCGAGGCCCAGCTCCAGCCCCTCGGTCACCGGGTGATCTCCGCCAACAATGGCCAGGAGGCGCTGGATCGCATGGAGCGGGAGCTGCCGGATCTCATCGTCATGGACGCGGTGATGCCCTCCATGGACGGCTTCAAGGCCTGCGAGCTGATCCGGGCCAACCCCCGCACTGTGGCCATTCCCATCCTCGTCCTGACGGCCCTCAGTCGCGACGCCAAGGACCGCAGCTACGCCGCCGGCGCCGATGACTTCATCCGCAAGCCGGCCAACACCCTGCTGCTGCAGGTGCGCGTGCAGACCCACCTGCGGATCCAGGCTCTGGTCAAGGAGTTCGGCAACCCCACGCCCTCCCAGCCGAAGGTGCTCGTGGCCTCCGCCAGTCCCCTGGTGCGCTCACAGGTCCAGAACCACTTCGGCAAAGACCAGGCCACCTTCCTGGAGGCCCAGAATGAGACCCAGGCCCGGGCCCAGGTGATGACCCAGCGGCCCGACATCCTGGTGCTGGACACGGACCTGGCTGAAGGCAGCGCCCAGCATCTGGCCGTGGCCATCCACCAGTCTGAGAGCCTCAAGAGCATGCCCATCCTGCTGCTCCACTCCCCCGGGGAGCTGGAGACCTGGTCCCGGCTGAAGGAGCCCGTGGCCGACGCCCTGGACAAGCCGCTGGTGGCCCGCGAGACGCGCCGCCGCCTGCTCATGCTGGCCCGCCTGGCCCAGCTGCAGAAGCTCGTCGAGGCGTGAGCAGCCCTCCCGGCCTCCGGGGGCTCGCCCTCGGCCTGCTGGCAACCCTGCTCGGCGCGGCCACGATCGAGGGCCGGGTCACCGCTGGTGGTCTCGGCCTGCCCGGCGTCCGGGTCTATGCGGACCGTGCACCCCGGGTCACCCAGACGGGCCCGGTGCCCGCCTCACTCACGGATGCCGAGGGTCACTTCCGCCTGGAGCTGAGGCCCGACGACCAGGTCCTGGCCGTGGAGAAGGACGGGTGGCGCCGCGACCTGGTGCCGGCGGCCGAGTGGAGCCGGGACATCGTGCTGCGAGCCGAGCCCGGCTTCCACGAGGAGGCGGTCTGCGTGGTGCGCCTGGACTACCCGGACGAGCCCTCGCAGGTGCCGGACACGGTGCTCCGGGAGCTGCTCTTCTCCCGCCGCCCCGGGGTCGCCAGCGCCGCCAACTACCTCTACGAGGTGAGCAAGGGCGCCCTCTCCCTGGTCGAAGGGAAGTTCCTCAAGCTCCGCAGTGCGGCCCACCCCGCCCCCCGCCGGGATGAGCACAAGTCCGCCCTGGCCCGCTGGGTGCTGGAGCGCCTGCGCGGCGAGACCTGGGGTCCCTGCGACCGGGTGGACAACCGGACCGGTGCCTGGAAGCCCGACGGCAAGCCCGACCACCTCTGGATCTTCACGCCCGGCGCGCCCCAGTCCCTCACCGCCGACGAGGCCCATATCAAGGCCACGAGCCTGCTGGAGCCCCTGCCCTGGGACCGGACCCGCCGCTGGCCCCTGCTCTTCCTCACCGAGGAGGTGCCCCTGGGCAACATCGTCCACGAGGCCTTCCACGCCATGGGCGAGCACCGCGTGGACGACCTCTACGTGGACTGCCAGGATCCCTACACCGCAGGCATCTGGGACCTCATGGACGCCGGCCAGTACCGCGGCTGGGACCGCTCCCATCCCGAGGCGGGCCCCTGGCGCGAGGACACCGGCTACAGTCCCTCCCATCCCCTGGCCTGGGTGCGCTCGGAGCTGTGGTACCGGGGTCGCTACCGCAGCGCCATCCGCCATCTGGCCGTGCAGGGCCGGAGCTGGGAGGGCTGGATCGCCCCGGCCAGTCGGGCTCCGGGTGTGGACCCCCAGTGGGTCACCCTGCCAGATCCCCGTGGCAGGGGCCGCTTCTTCAGCCTGGAGGTGCGCCGCCCCTGGGGCTTCGAGCGGGGCCTTGTGGGCGGGCGCACTGGCCCCGGCCGCGAGGGCCTCATCGTGGCCCGCATCGACCCGGGCCTGCTCACCCACGGCGATCCAAGAGGCCCCGTGCACGTCGTGGACGCCCACCCGGGCAGCCCCGAGCCGCCCAGGCCCCGCTTCCCCTGCCGCATGTGGGAGCTCGATGACGCCGCTTTCGGCCTCGGCCCTGGCGAGAACCCCAAGGGCCGCAGCGGTCCCCTGGCCTGGGAAGTCCTGGCGACCGACGCCAGAGGCCGCATGCGAGTCCGCGTGCGGCTGGATCGGTACTGACCCACGGGGGGCTGAGCCTCTGCTCGGCAGCGGCTCCGTCGATACGGGAGATATCCAAATTTCTGGATGGTCCAGCAGTCTCTTCGACCATCCTTGGCCATGTCCCTGGAGGCCCCATGCGCCTGACCCTGCTCCTCTGCGCCACCCTGACCCTCCCGGCCCAGAGCCCGGCGGAGAAGGCTGTGGCCGCGGTGCTGGACGACTGGCACCTGGCGGCGGCTCAGGCGGACGAGGTCCGCTACTTCTCGCATCTGGCGGAGAACGCCGTGTTCCTGGGCACGGACGCCACGGAGCGCTGGACGAAGCCTGAGTTCCAGGCCTGGGCCCACCCCATCTTCCAGCGGGGCAAGGCTTGGTCCTTCAAGGCCACCCGCCGGGTGGTGACCCTCTCCCGAAACGGGGAGCTGGCCTGGTTCGACGAGGATCTCGCCACTCCGAACCTGGGTCCCTCCCGGGGCAGCGGCGTGCTCTCGAAGCACGGTGGCCGCTGGCGCATCGAGCAGTACAACCTCAGCGTACCCATCCCCAACGCGCTGATGAAGGCAGTAAAGGAACAGATCGAGGCTGCCAATCACCAGAAGGCGCCCACAATGAGGCCGAAGTAGCCGGTCCTAGGGCTCGGGCGCGATGGCCTTGCCCTTCTCGGCTTTGCGGAGGACCTCCCTGGCCAGGAGGGCGGCGTCGGCTTCGGTCAGCTGGTCCTTGAAGGACGGCATCACCATGCCGAACATGATGCCCTTGCGCATGGTCTTGGCCATGGCCGGCTCGGTGGACTTGGCCTGCCACTCGGCGCTGGTGAAGTCCTGGCCGCGGAGCTTTTCACCGGCGGCGCTGCGGGCCGAGCCATCGGCTCCGTGGCACTTGACGCAGTTGGCCACGAAGAAGGCCTTGAGCTCGCTCACGGTCTTGGCCGGGGCCTGGGCCTCGAGACCGGGGGCGGCGAGCAGGAGTGGAAGCAGGAGCAGCCGGCGCATGATGACCTCCTCGCGGGCTCCGGCAGAGGGCCAGAGCATGGGCTTGCGGCTTGGATGTCGAGACAGGGTATACCCTACCCGCCCCGGCGGGGAGAGTCCCGGAATCAGGATCGGCCGATGACGGGACGGGCATACCAAGTAAGATGAGACATGCGACCCCTCCCCGCCCTGCTCCTGACCTGCTCCTGCGCGATCCTCGGCGCCCAGACCACGCCTCTGGCCCTGGCTCCGGCGGCTGATCGGTTCCGGATCGAGGAAATGCGCACCCACGGCGCCTACACGGACCTGGCCTGGCTCTGTGACCGCATCGGCCACCGCCTGTCGGGCTCGCCGCAGCTGGACCAGGCCATCGCCTGGGCCCAGTCCCGGCTGAAGGCGGCGGGCCTGGTCAACGTCCACGCGGAGCCGGTGATGGTGCCCCACTGGGTCCGGGGGCGGGAAGCCGCAGAGCTGCTGCTGCCGACACCGCACCGGCTCAACATCCTGGGCCTGGGCGGCACAGTCGGCACGCCGCCGGGGGGCCTCACCGCCGATGTGGTGGTCGTGGGTTCCTTCGACGAGCTGGAGCAGCTGGGCGCGGCGGTGAAGGGCAAGATCGTCCTCTTCGATGTGCCCTACAAGGGCTACGGCCACACGGTGGTCTACCGGCACGACGGCGCGGCCCGGGCCGCGAAGCTGGGTGCCACGGCGGCCCTGGTGCGCTCCGTGGGGCCCGTGAGCCTGGACACCCCCCACACCGGGGTCATGGACTACGACCCCGCCTTCCCCAAGATCCCCACCGCCGCCGTCACCATCGAGGCCGCGAGCCAGATGCACCGCATGCAGGACCGCGGCGAGCGCATCCAGCTGCACCTGGAGCTGGGCGCCCAGACCCTGCCGGACGCCCCCTCGGCCAATGTGGTGGGCGAGATCCGGGGCACCGAGAAGCCCGACGAGGTGCTCATCCTCAGCGGCCACCTGGACAGCTGGGACGTAGGCCAGGGCGCCCAGGACGACGGCGCCGGCACGGTGATCGCCATGGAGGCCGCCCGCCTCATCCAGGCCCTGGGCCTGAAGCCGAAGCGCACCGTGCGCGTGGTGCTCTGGACCAACGAGGAGAACGGGCTGCGCGGCGGCAAGGGCTACCGGGACGCTCATGCTGCGGAGCTGCAGCACATCGTCGCCGCCCTGGAGACCGACTCCGGCAGCGAGCGGGTGAAGGCGTTCACGCTGGACCTGCCCAAGGCCACGGCTCAGGCCAAGGCTGACGCTTTGGCCGCTTTGAAGAGCGTGGGCAGGGAGGTGGAAGGCCTCGGGGTGACGTTCCAGCTCGGGGGCTCCGGGGCGGACGTGGGGCCCATGGTGGCCGCGGGAGTCCCGGGCCTCGGCATGCACCACGCCGCCACCCACTACTTCGACATCCACCACACGAACGCCGACACCTTCGACAAGGTGAGCCGCGACGACCTGGACTTCAACGCGGCCATCCTGGCCACCTTCGCCTATGCCCTGGCGCAATCGGACGTGCAGCTCCGGTAGCTACCGCTCCGCCACCCGCTGGTAGCGGAAGGTGACGCGGCGCTGGAGGGCGCGGCCCTCGGGGCTGCTGCCGTCGCCCTCGGGCTGGCTGTCGCCGTGGGCCTCGGAGGCCACCCGGTCGGCGGGCAGCCCCACTCCCACCAGGTAGCGCTGGACGCCAAGGGCCCGCTGGGAGCTCAGCTCCAGCGCGTCGCCACCGCTCCGGGTCCGCTCGCCCGGAGCCGCGTGGCCTTCGCAGACGAGGGTGAACCCCTGGTAGCGCAAGGCCAGCTCCGAGAGCCTCACCAGCATCACGTCGCTGCCGGGTTCGAGGGCGGGCGAGCCCTCCGGGAAGACCAGGGCCCCGCGGAAGCTGACGAAGCGCATCTGGGTGCCCGCCTCGCGGCCATCGCTGGCCTGGACCGCGTTCAGCAGCCGCTCCAGATCCGCGGCCTTGGTGGGATCCATGCCGACCGAACCGGGCAGGATGCCATCCCCGGCAGTGGGCAGGCCCGGTGCCGGCTGGACGCCGAGGGCCTTCTGGATGGAGATCACCGCCTGCTGGAGCTTGGTCTGGTCCGCCACGGAGAAGGAGTAGAGCAGGGCGAAGAAGGCCATGAGCTGGACCATCAGGTCCGCGAAGGTCATGAGCCAGAGGGATTCCAGGTCCGCCTTGCGCCGTTGGAAGCGGAGCGGGGACTGGCTAGCCACGGCCTCTCCGGTCGGGGTTCCGCTTGCGGGGCGCCAGGAAGGAGTTCAGCTGGGTCTCCAGCAGGGTGGGGTGCATCTCCGCCTGGATGCCCAGCACCCCCTCCAGCATGATGTTCTTGAGCTGCATCTCCTCCCGGCTGCGCAGCTCCAGCTTCCCGGCGATGGGGATGGCCAGCAGGTAGGCGATGACCGCCCCGTAGAGGGTCGAGAGCAGGCAGAGGGCCATGGCGCTCCCGATGCCGGAGGGATCCTTGAGGCTGGCGAAGAGCTGCACCATGCCGATGAGCGTGCCCACCATGCCGAAGGAGGGCGCGCTGAGGGCGATGAACCGGAAGATCTCCTGGCCCTGGTGGTGCCGGTCCTGGGTGGCGTGCAGCTCCTGGGCCAGCACGGCGTGGATGTGCTCGCGATCGGACTGGTCCACCACCATGTGCAGGCCCTTGGCCAGGAAGCCCTCTACGTCCAGGGCCTTCTCCATATTCAACAGCCCCTCCCGACGGGCCCGCTGCGAGAGCCCCACGATCTGGCTCACCACAGCCTGGGTCTCCGGCGCCCGGGTGAAGAAGGCCCGGGAGGCGATGGAGAAGGCGTAGCGCACGTGCTCCAGGGGGAAGCGGATCATGGTCGCCGCGATGACGCCCCCCAGCACGACGATGGTGCTGGCCGGATGGAAGAAGATGCGCGGATTGGGCCCCAGCCCGATGGCCACCGCCAGCAGCAGCACCCCCAGCAGCACTCCCAGGAAGCTTCCTCGATCCATGGACCTACCCTCGCCCGGTCTATCGGCAGGAATGACCTCCCACCCCAGAATTGGCAAGCACGGCCCTGGACCGCCTTCCCTCTGGCGGTGGAGTGACTCCGCAGCCCCGGCCTGGACACCCGCCTAGTGGATCACCCAGGCGCTCTGCTTCAGGAAGGCGTGCAGCCGACCCTTGGGCAGCCGGACCACGTAGCAGCCCTTGGAGGCGAAGCGCTGGCCAGGGCCGAAGCTGAGCCGCTCATAGTCGGTCTCCTCGTCGTCCATCATCTGGCCGCAGGCATCCAGGAGCGCGTCCCGGTAGTAGTCCCGCCCCAGCCGGGAGACGGCTTCCGCGAGGGTCTTCATCACGGCGAAGGCGCGCGAGCGCACCCGGCGCTGGGTATCCCCGGCCGCCAGGCTCAGCTGGGCCAGGGCCTCCGGGGCGGTGCCGTCCGGTGCCTGCATGGACGCGGGAGGACGGAACAGCCGGTAGGGGTAGGTCAGCAGGACCTGGTCCCGGAGGGCCTGGGGCAGCTCCCAGACCTTCCTGCCCAGCAGGGTGGTGGAGAGAAACGCCAGGGCTCCGGGCCGCCGGAGCAGGCCGGCCAGGGCCAGATAGGCCTCGGGCCCCGTCCAGAGCAGCAGGATGGGCTCTCCCGGCCCCCGGCTGGACGCCAGCAGCTGCGCGGCCTCCGGCCGCTGGCCCGGGCGCAGGTAGAGGGTCTGCACCGGGCTGCGGCCGTGGTCGGCCCAGCCGCTGGCAAAGCCCCGGGCCAGGGCCCGGGCCTCGGGTGTCGCCGCCACCACCTGCAGGAGCGGCCGCCCTGCCACCGCCTCCCCCTGGTCCGCCAGGTAGGCGGCCGCGGCCTCCCCCTCCTGGAAGGGGCCCTTCGAGAAGTAGAGGGTGTACCAGCTGGGCTCCTCGAGGTGGGGCAGGTCCGTCAGAGGCAGCAGACAGGGGATCTGGCGGGCCTCGCAGAAGGCGTGGACAGGCTCCCAGGGCCGGTAGGAGAGGCCGCTCAGCAGCGCGAAGACCGGCTCCCGCCGGTAGAGGGCCTCCAGCTGCGCGGGCCAGGTGCGGGCGGGGCCCTTCAGCTCCCAGACCGCCAGGGACCACTCCCGGAAGGCCAGGGCCCCCTCCAGCGCCGCCAGGGAGCGGTAGCTGCCGAGGTCCCGGCTCACGGCCTGCCGGTTGTGGATGGAGAGGCGCTGCCGCAGCACCTGCAGGAAGTCCTGCCGGTCCGCGGCGCTGACCTCCTCCGTCACGACCGTGGCGAACCTCAGGGTGGTGGGCGTGACGCCGGGGGAAGGCTCCGCGGAGAGCTGCTTCAGATACCGCACCAGGGTCCCGGCCTCGGCGGAGTCCAGGGCGTAGCGGGGCATGATGTCGCTCAGGACGCGACCCGTGGGATCGACCCCCTCCGTGAGGGCCCGGACCAGCTGCGCGTCTGTGTAGGCAGGCCGGCGCAGGGGCTCCCGCAGGACCCCGGTCAGCTGGCGGCGCTCCTCCCCCCCCAGCGCGGGGTGGTAGCGGAACCAGGGACGGAAGAGCCGCTCTGCGTTGGTGGCCGGGGTGGTGACGCCGCCTTCCACGGAGCCGAGCCCGCTGCGCAGGTGGCAGCTGGTGCAGGCGAAGCTCTCGCCGGCCACGGGCACGTCCTGGCGGACCAGGCCCGTCATGGGCTGGCCCGAGGGCAGCAGGCCCTCCCGGTACATCCGCTCACCCAGCTGGAGCTGGGCGTCGACGCCGACCGGGCTGGATCCGGGCGCCTGGGGACCGAAGCCCAGGATCGCGAGCAGCAGCAGCGGCCCCAGCCACCAGGGGCCCGGCCGGAGCGCGGAGGCGGGGCTGGAGCTCACCACGGCCTCAGCGGCTCATCTCCAGGACCGTGCGGTCCCGCTTGGCGGCCAGGGAGGGCGAGTCGTAGTCCAGGAGCGCCGTGCCCTTCACCCGCCGGGGGTCCTGCACCTTTGCATCCAGGGTCAAGGCCAGGCCCCGGGTGGGCGGCGAGACCAGGTGCAGACGCCCCTTGCTGAAGGTCCCCTTCAGCACCAGGGGCGAGCGGAACTTCGGCATCAGCAGGGTGCCGTCCACCCGGGTGCCCGACTGCCGGAGGGTGATCTCCAGGTCCTTGAGCGCCAGCCCCGTGGCGACGAGGGTGAAGCTCCCCTGCCAGGTCCCGCTGAGGTCGATGCCCTTCGCGGGCGGCTGAGCGGCCGCGGCCAAGGACACGGCGAGGCAGCAGAGGCCCTGGATCACACGCATGGACTGGACTCCCGGAACAGCCGGGGCCGGACTGGGCCGGCCCCTGTCTTCAGCATACGAGGATGGCTGATGGGTTTTGTCAGGACCTCTAGTTCCCGGTGCCCTTGGGGACGACGAGGAAGGACCGCATCATCTCGTTCTCCTCGTGGGACAGGATGTGGCAGTGCCACATGTAGGCCCCGAGGGAGTCGAACTTCAGCCGCACGCGGACATAGCCCGGGAACTGGACGGGCTGCCCGGACTCCAGCGGCACCCCCGCCGGCGGCACCATGACGGTGTCCTTCCAGACCTTCGCCTCATTTGGCGCCACCGCATACAGTGACCCGGCATCGGCGGAGCCCGCGGGGTCCCCGGGTTCGGCATTGGCCACGAAGGCGTCACCCACGGCCACCGTGGGCAGGGCGAGGCCGTCGGCGGGCGTGTAGACGCCCTTGAACGTCGCGGTGTCGACGTAGCCCTTCTCGATGACCTCGAACTTGGTGAGGTGGATGTGCATGGGATGGACGTCGGGCGTGGCATTGATGAAGACCCACTCCTCCACGCCATCCAGCTCGGGCTTCTCGGTGATGGGAGCCCGGAACATCTTGTTGTTCAACAGGAGGATCGTCCGGAAGGTGACCAGGCCAGTGGTGGGATCCAGGAAGGCGTTCACCGGATCCTTGCGCTCCTGCATGTCCACCAGGCGGGGGCCGGCGGCGCGGGTGGGCGTCAGGTGGGGGTAGGCGCCATAGGGCACGAGGGCGGTGCGCAGGGAGGTGGCCGGACCCGCGGCGGCCAGGAGGGGCGAGGGCGTGCCCGTGGTGCCGGCCACCTTGAACAGCATCACCCGGCCCGTGGTCTTGGGGTCCAGGGTGGTCGCGTCCACGGCGCTCTGGCTGAAGTCGCCGCCGAAGGGCGCAGGGCAGTCATTGCGGAGCACCACGTTGCGCCCCTTGAAGACCGGGTGGCCGAAGTCCACCAGCAGGTCGGCGCGACCGCCATTGGCCAGCAGGAGGCCCCTGCGGCCCGGCCCCGTGGCCACGTCGATGGCCGCGTCCCGGTAGCCCTGCTCCGCGGCGATCTGCACCACGGGCCAGGTGAGGGTCGGAGCGACGCTGGCCGCCAGCTCGGGGGTGAGGATCTCGCCGGTATCCGCGTCCTGGAACCAGAGGTTGTACATCCGGGAGTCGGACCCGTTCACGAAGCGGAACCGGTAGAGCTGGGTCTTCACGTTCTTATAGGGCCAGGCCTTGCCGTTCACCACGATGACGTTGCCCCACATCTCGGGGCGGATGCTGGCCAGCGCGTTGCCGCTGCTGTCGTGCAGGGCATTGTAGGTGTAGACCCCGAGGTTGACGAAGGTCGGGAACGTCAGGGAGCCGTCCTCGGTGAAGGCCTTGTCCTGGATCACCACGGGCAGGTCGAACTCGTCGGACTGGAGGGCGGGCACCACCGGGTTGGCATAGCGCCCCTTGGGCAGGTTGGCGAGTGCCCCGGCGCTCTCCACGACGGGGTCCTTGACCAGGTAGACCGCCGCCACACCGGCGTAGGCGTCCAGGCGGGTGATCCCCATGGAGTGGTCGTGGAACCAGAGGGTGGAGGCTTCCTGAGTGTTCGGGTAGGTATAGGGCGGCAGGGCATTGGAGGCGCCCCGCCCCGGGAAGCCGATGGAGGGATCCGCCGCCTTCACCCACTTGGCCTGGACAGCCGGATCATTGGTGGCCCAGGCATCCGGGTGGCCGTCCGAGGTGTAGGGCACCTCCCCGCCGTGGAGATGGGTGGTGATGCGGCACTCGGGTTCGCCCGCGTCGGTGCCGTCGAGCGTGTAGTCCAGCTGGAGCAGGTGCTTTGTCAGGTAGGGCCCCGTACCCAGGACCCCGTTCACTTCCTCGCGCAGGCTGTTGATGTAGTTGAAGGTGAGGGGAGTCCCCTTGGTGGCCTCCACGGTGGCACCGTAGATGCCCAGGAAGGCGCCGTTGATGTCGTAGCCCCAGGTCTTGGTCACGATGGGCCGGCCCGTGTAGGGATTCAGCAGACCGTTGCCGTTCCGGTCCCGGAGGCCGAAGTCCCAGCTGCCCTGCCGCTTGTTCACCGTGTAGGTGGTGGCGGACGTGGCGCTCTTGGGGGCGATGGGGATCTCCACGAAGGCGTTGGCGAACTGCTGCAGCAGTTCCGGGTTCAGCGGGTTGTAGACCGGGGTCGGGCCGGTCGGGGCCGCCTCAGGTGGCAGGCTGCCGCTGTGGCCCCCGCCACACCCGGCCAGGAACAGCGCCGAAAGCACGCCGCTCGCCAGGCCCAGGAACCTGAAGGGAGAGTGGATTAGCTGTCGGGCCATCGGCAACTCCATGCGCGGGTGGAGGTGAGCTCCACCAAAAGGTGTAGCAACAGCTCCCCACAAAGGATGACTTGGTCCATTCATCCTAGGCATTGCAATGGAGGCCTTCAAGATTAACTTTATTAATTACTTTCATATACATGATTATTCGTAGCCCAGGCAGGGTTTTTCTGGCCCTGAATGGGTAGAAACCCCCAGCGGGCCCATCCTGCTGGCCCAGGGTGCTGCCGCAACCCGCGGCTCAGAGCCCCGGCGGAAACCCCACAGCCAGGCGGACCCGGGCGATGCCGGGGTCCACGCTGCCGTCCGCGCGGCGGATGAGGATGGGGGCCTCGGCCTCGGGGCACTGAGCCCGGGCCTCGAAGTCCTCGGGCAGGTCCTGGCGGCGGGCGGCGGCGAAGACGTCCAGGCCGTAGGGCTCGCCCTCCTTGAAGACGATCTCCCGGCGGTGGAGGCAGAGCAGACCCGCCTCGGCCAGGGCCGCCAGGGCCCGGTCCCGCTGGTCGTTGGGGAAGACACAGGCGAAAAGACCGCCGGGGGCCAGGAGCCGGGCCGCGGCCAGGGCATAGTCCGCGATTCCGCCCCGCACTTCGAGCCGGGCGGGCACGGACTGGGGGTGGGTGGCGGGCAGCCGCTGCCCCTCGGGCCAGTAGGGGGGGGTGCCCAGCACCAGGTCGAAGGGGGCCTGGTCCGCGAAGAGCTCCGGGTCCCGCAGGTCCCCCAGCCGGGGGAAGACCCGGTTCTCCAGGCCGTTGTAGCGGAGGCTCTTGCGGGCCAGGCGCAGGCTCGCCTCCTGGGCCTCCACGGTGTGGACCTCGGCCCCGGGGCAGCGCCAGGCGGCCATGAGGGCCACGCTGCCGATGCCCGAGCCCAGGTCGGCGATGCGGGCCGGCCGGGGGCACCAGCTGGTGCCATACCAGGCCGTCACCAGATCGTCCGTGCTGAAGCGGTTCCCCTTGAGCAGCTGGAAGATTCGCCAGCGGCCGCAGATGCCGTCCAGGCTCTCGCCCGGCTCCAGCTCCACGCCACCGGGCGGCACAGGCCCCGGCCGCGCCCAGCCCTTGTAGCTGGCGGCATCCCCGGAGACGGCTCGGCGCGACATCATTCGAGTGTCGGCTGAACCCGGGGGGAATAGCAAAGGCCTGGACGCAGGGGCCTGCCACGATGCCGGGTTCTTCCGAAGATCCACGCTGGCATCTGGGGCTTCCCTGCGCGACACTCGTTGGATGGTCGCTGCTGGCAGAGCCCCGGAGCCCGTCCTCCGCGAGGGGGAAGGTTCAGCGTGCGGGGACGAGTCCTGCCTGACCCAGCAGGGGGCCTTCGACCGCGTCAAGGCGGCCTTCCTGCAGCACCACCCCAACGGGGACGTGGCCCTGCTCAACCGGGCCTTCCTGGTGGGCCGGGACATGCACGCCACCCAGCTCCGCAAGAGCGGCGAGCCCTACTTCTTCCACCCCCTGGCCGTGGCGCAGAGCCTCGCCGACTGGCGGCTGGACGCGGCCAGCGTGGCCTGCGGGATGCTGCACGACGTGGTCGAGGACACCCTCATGACCCAGGCCCAGGTGAAGGCCCAGTTCGGGGACGAGATCTCGGAGATCGTCGACGGCCTCACCAAGATGAGCAAGCTGGCCTTCACGGACCGGCACCTGCTCAACGCCGAGAACGTCCGCAAGCTGCTCGTAGCCATGGGCAAGGACGTGCGGGTGCTGCTGGTGAAGCTGGCGGACCGGCTCCACAACATGAAGACCCTGGGCGTCATGGAGGAGGAGAAGCGGCGCCGCATCTCCCGGGAGACCCTGGAGCTCTACGCCCCCCTGGCCAACCGCCTGGGCATGGGCACGGTTCGGCTGGAGCTGGAGGACCTCGCCTTCCGGCAGCTGGAGCCGGAGCAGTACGCGGAGCTGAGCGGGGCGGTGGACCGGAAGCGGGCCAAGCTCTCGGCCACCATCCAGGAGATCCACAGCTCCCTGCAGGCCATCCTGCGCCAGCAGGGCATCCAGGCCCAGGTCTACGGCCGCGTCAAGCACCTCTACGGCATCTACAAGAAGATGGGCACCCAGGCCAAGGGCTTCGACGACATCCACGACTGGCTGGCCTACCGCATCATCTGCCCGGACCGGGCCAGCTGCTACACGGCCCTGGGCCTGGTCCACGGCCTCTACAAGCCCGTGCCCGGCAAGTTCAAGGACTACATCAGCCTCCCCAAGGAGAACGGCTACCAGAGCATCCACACCACCGTGCTCATGACCTCCGGGGACCTCTTCGAGGTGCAGATCCGCACCGAGGAGATGCACCTGCACTCGGAAGCCGGCATCGCCAGCCACTGGACCTATAAGGACGGCCGCATCGCGAACCGCGCGGAGATCAACCAGGTCTCCTTCCTGCGCCGCATGGTGGAGCTGCACCAGGACTCCCAGGACAGCCGCGACCTGGTGGCCAACCTCCGGGGCGAGCTGAACTTCAACCGCATCCAGGTGTTCACACCCAAGGGCGACCTGCGCAGCCTCGTGGAGGGCAGCACCCCCGTGGACTTCGCCTACGCCATCCACACCGAGGTCGGCCACCGCTGCGTGGGCGCCAAGGTGAACGGCCGCATCGTCCCCCTGAAGCACACCCTGCTGAACGGCGACCGCGTGGAGATCCTCACGCGGCCCAACCACAAGCCCAGCCGGGACTGGCTCGGCTTCGTGAAGTCCGCGGGCGCCAAGGGCCGCATCCAGGCCTTCATCCGCGAGGAGAAGCGCGCCCACGCCATCCACCTGGGCCGCGAGCGGCTGGAGCGCGAGTCCCGCGCCATGGGCGTGCGCCTGGACGACGCTGAGGCCAAGGCCAAGCTCGACGCCCGCCTCGTGGAGATGAAGCTCCTCGGCTGGGACGCGGCCTACGCGGCCCTGGGCTTCGGCCGGATGACGGTGCACAAGCTCATCGAGCCCCTGATTCCCGAGCCGGAGCGCGCCAAGCCCAAGGAGAACACCGACAACCTGCTGGACTCCGTGGTGGTGGGCGACACCGCGGGCATCCTCTACACCCTGGCGGCCTGCTGCAAGCCCATCTGGGGCGACGAGGTCATCGGCTACATCACCCGGGCCCGGGGCACCGCCATCCACCGGGCCGACTGCCCCCAGCTCAACACCGCCACCCTGCTGCCCGAGCGCCGGGTCAGCGTGGCCTGGGGCAAGCACGGCACCGAGCTCTACGACACCGAGATCACCCTCACCTCTGAGGACCGGCCGGGCATGGTGGCCGCCATCTCCGAGAGCATCCAGCGCGTTGGCATCAACGTGCAGCGCTTCCACGGCTCGGCCACGGAAGAAGGCGCCGGCCTCTTCCACATCGCCCTCCGGGTGCGGGACCGCGCCCACCTGGTCGAGCTCATGGCGGGCCTCCGCCGCACCCGCGGCGTCTACACCGTCGAGCGGGTGAAGGGCTCGGTGTTCGGGAAGGTCAAGTGAGCCGACGACCCGCGGTGTGTGCACCATGACCCCCTGGCGCCCGCCCTCCGAGGCTCCGCCCGTGCCCTGGGGGCGCATCGCCGAGAGCCTCCGTCGGCCCCAGCTCGGCCCCCACCCGCACAAGCTCAGTCCCCGCATGGCCGAGGACCCGCGCCGGGCCGCAGTGGGAGTGATCCTCTGGGGCGACCCGGACGGTGCCCGGAAGCTCGTGCTGGTGCAGCGCGGCTTCGGCGCCCCCCAGCACGCAGGGGAGCTCGCCTTCCCGGGCGGCATGGTGGAGCCCCGGGACCGGGACCTGCCCACCACCGCCCGCCGTGAGGTGGCCGAGGAGCTTGGCCTCACCGACGGCCTCTGGGAGCTGGGCTGCTTCCCGGATGGCGTGGCCAAGGCCCGGGTGCGCTTCACCCCGGTCTTCTTCCGCTGGGAAGAGCCGGAGCCGCGCTTCCACCTGGACCATGAGCTGGAGCAGGTGCTGCTCCTGCCCCTGGCGCCCCTGATGAGCGCTCCCTGGACCGTGGAGCGCCTGGAGCGCTACGGCTTCACCCTTGATGTCCCCCGCCTCGAGCTGCCCCAGGCCCCCCTCTGGGGTGCCACCGCCTTCATCCTCAAGTCCTGGCTGGACGTCCTGCGGGACTGCGGTGAAGTCTGAGAAAGAGCCCAGTCCCAAAGACGGGATCGCTCAGGCTACCTCGCGAATCGCAGCAGGCGCGGGAATGGGTATATACTGAAGGCTGATTACTAGGATAAAAAACATCAAATTAAAGATATTCTAATTTCTTTACGAGGAGCCTCTAGAGGTCAGTGATGGATAGCCAGCCCGTTACGTTCCGCAGGGCAGACCACGGCGCCAGGGTGCTCGTCGTGGATGACGATGCCCTGCTGCGCCGGAGCCTCAGGGCCATGCTGGAACGGGGGCACTATCGAGTCGAAACCGCAGAGAGTGGTCCCCAGGCCCTGGCCCAGCTCGCCTCCTTCTCCCCGGACCTGGTCCTCCTGGACATCCAGATGCCCGAGATGGATGGGCTGGAAGTCTGCCAGAGGATCCGGCAGACCCCGCAGTGTGATCTGCTGCCCATCATCTTCCTTACGGCCGATGAACGGCCCGACATTCATTCCCTGGCCTTCCGGGCTGGGGGTGATGATTTCCTGCGGAAGCCCGTCCTCTCCGGGGAGCTGATCGTCAGGATCCGGAGTCTCATGCGGCTCAAGCGGCTCCAGGCGGAAATCCAGGGTGAACGGGATACCCTGCTCGAGCTCCAGAAGCAGCGGGAGCAGCTGTTCCAGTTCATCGTCCATGACCTGAAGAACCCGCTCTCGGCGATCCAAGTGGGGCTGGAACTGCTCGGCGAGCGGAACGACAACACCCCTGCGCACAAGGTGCAGATCCGCCGGCTCCGGGACACAGGCAGCCAGATGGGACGGATGATCCAGAACATCCTCGACATCGGCCAGGCCGAGGAGCTGGGGCTGGAGCTGCATAAGACCCGCATCCACCTGAGCACCTGGCTTCCCGGACTCCTGCAGGAGATGGAATCCCAGGCCCATGCCCGGAAGCACGACTTGGCCTGGGCTTGCCCCTCGGGGCTGGAGCTGGAGGCCGACCAGGATTTCCTGCGCAGGCTCCTGCTGAATCTCGTCGACAATGCCATCAAGTATTCCCCCTCCGGCAGTCACACCCGAATCGAGGCCCAGGCCACGAGTGTTGGCGTGCGCCTGGTGGTGCGGGACCAGGGGCAAGGCATTCCTGCCCACCTGCGGGAAGAGGTCTTCGAGAAGTTCGTCCGCCACCAGAAAGGGGACCTCGCGGCCCATTCCGGCTCTGGCATCGGCCTCGCCTTCTGCAAGGTGGTGGCCGAAGCCCACGACGGGCGTATCTGGGTGGAGGCCAATGCCCCTCAGGGCAGCCTGTTCGTCCTCGAGCTTCCGCAGGTGCTTCCGGCCTGATGTCCGGTTCCCCCCAGGCTCGGGCCCGGGCCGGCAGGCAATGACACAGCCCCTGCGATCATGCCCTTTGTGGCTGTCTTCCTGGGGCTGGGCCTACTTCGCGCCCTTGACGCTGCCGTCCTTCTCGAGGTACTTGTCGGGATCCTTCTGCAGGGCCGCGGCGCAGGACTTGCTGCAGACGCGGTATTCCTGGCCGCGGACGACCACGAGCTGGTCCTTGGCGTGGGCCTTCATGCGGCAGACAGGATCGATGGTGTTGGTGGCGGGCTTGGCGCTCTCGGCCGCGGGGGCGGCGAGAACGGCGACACAGAGCAGAGCAGCGTGGAGCATGGGTCCTCCGGAGAGGCCCCAGTCTACCAGTGGCAACGCACCGCCACCCCGCGACAAAGGGTCGCAGGGCGGCGGAAGGTACCGCTGCCTACTTCTTGGCGTTCTTGGGCGTGCCGTCCTTCTGCAGGTACTTGTCGGGATCCTTCAGCATCTTGGTGTCGCAGCCACCGCAGCAGATGCGGTAGGTCTCACCCCGGACCACGACGGTCTTGGACTTCTCATTGACCTTGCCGCCGAGCACGGGGCAGATCGTGTTGGTGGCGGGCTTGGCCGCTGGCGCGGCCAAGATGAATAAAGAGAGCAGGGGTGCGAGCATGCTGACTCCTTGTAGGTAGTGGTTAGCAGTTCATATCTCAGGCTTCGCAAGAAGCCTGAGCAGGGAGGGAACGCCTCTTCCAGAGGTAATAAATCGCCGGGTAGACCAGCAGCTCCAGCAGGAAGCTGGTGGCTAGGCCGCCCACCATGGGCGCGGCGATGCGCTTCATGAGGTCGGCGCCCGATCCTGTGCTCCACATGATGGGCAACAGTCCCATGAAGGCCGCGGCCACGGTCATGGCCTTGGGCCGCACGCGCTTCACGGCGCCGTGGATGATGGCCTCGACGAGGTCGCCATCGGTGTTGAGCCGCCCCTGGCGCTGGGCCTCGTCGTGGCTGAGGTCCAGGAACAGCAGCATGAACACGCCCGTCTCGGCGTCCAGGCCCATGAGGGCGATGAGGCCCACCCAGACCGCGATGCTCATGTTGTAGTCCAGGCCCCAGAGCAGCCAGAAGGCGCCGATGGCGCTGAAGGGCACCGCCAGCATCACGATGGCCGCCTTGAAGGCCGAGCGCGTGTTGGCGTAGAGCAGCCCGAAGATCAGCACCAGGGTGATGGGCAGGATGAGCTTCAGCCGCTCCTTCACGCGGAGCATGTTCTCGTACTGGCCGCTCCAGGTGAGGCTGTAGCCCGGGGGCAGCTTCAGGGTCGCGACCGCGGCCTTGGCCCGCTGGACGTAGGTGCCCACGTCCACCAGGGAGGTGTCGAAGTCCAGCAGCACGTAGCCGTTCATGAGGCCGTTCTCGTCGCGGATCATGGCGGGGCCCGTGGTCCACTTCAGGTCCGCCAGCTCCTCCATGGCGACGGTGCCGCCCCCGGGCAGGGAGACCAGCACCCGGCCCAGGGCCGCGGTGGACTCCCGGAAGTCCCGCTGGTAGCGCACGTTCACGGGATAGCGGGCGCGGCCGTCAAAGACCGTGGCCTGGGTGTCCCCGCCGATGGCCGTCATCACCATCATGTTGGCCTGCTCCACGCTGAGCCCGTAGCGGGCCAGCCGGTCGCGGCGCAGCACGAAGTCCAGGAAGTAGCCTTCGTTGGTGCGCTCCGCGAAGGCGCTGCGGGTGCCCGGCACCTTGGCCAGCAGGCCCTCGGCCTCCACGGCCAGGCGCTCGATGACCGCCAGGTCCGGCCCGTTGACCTTGAGGCCCACCGGTGTGCGGATGCCCGTGCTGAGCATGTCCAGCCGGGCCCGGATGGGCATGGTCCAGGCGTTGGGCAGGGCCGGCAGGCGCACGGCGTGGTCCAGGTCCCTGACGATGTCCTCCTGGGTGACCCGGTCCCGCCAGAAGGGGCGCAGCAGGCCCTTCACCCAGTCCGGCGCCCAGCTTGAGAACCAGCGGGGCCTCTCGCGCCACTGGTCCTCGGGATTGAGCACGATGACCGTCTCCATCATGGAGAAGGGCGCGGGGTCCGTGGCCGTGTCGGCGCGGCCGGCCTTGCCGTAGACCCGCGCCACCTCGGGCACCGTGCGGATGAGCCGGTCCTGCACCTGGAGGAGCCGCTGGGCCTCGGTCTGGCTGAGGCCCGGCAGGGTCGAGGGCATGTAGAGCAGCGTGCCCTCGTTGAGGGGCGGCATGAACTCGCTGCCCAGCCTCAGGAACACCGGCACCGTCACCAGCACCAGCAGGAAGGCCACGGCAATGGTGGCCCGGGCGTGCCTCAGCACGAAGCGGCAGGGGCCCTCGTAGAGGCCGTGCAGGAACACCGAGATGGGGTGCTTCTCCTCGGCGTGGTAGGTGCCCACCAGCACGTGGCTGCCCAGCTTCGCCAGCCACCGGGGCTTGAAGGTGAAGGGGTCCATCCGCGCGAACAGCATGCGCAGGGCGGGGTCCAGGGTGATGGCCAGCAGGGCCGCGATGGCCATGGCCAGGTTCTTGGAGTAGGCCAGGGGCTTGAAGAGCCGGCCCTCCTGGTCCACCAGGGTGAAGACGGGCATGAAGGCCACGGCCACCACCAGGAGGCTGAAGAACACCGAGGGCCCCACCTCCAGCAGGGCTTCGAGGCGCACCTTGTGGAAGTCGCCAGGCCGGCCGGAGCTGTTCCATTCCTCCAGCTTCTTGTAGGCGTTCTCCACCTCCACGATGGCGCCGTCCACCAGCACGCCGATGGAGATCGCGATGCCCGCCAGGGACATGAGGTTCGCGTTGAGGCCCGCCGCCTGCATGGGGATGAAGGCCAGGGCCACGCTCACGGGGATGGTGACGATGGGCACGATGGCCGAGGGCATGTGCCAGAGGAAGACGAGGATCACCAGGGAGACGATGAGCATCTCCTCGATGAGCTTCCAGGACACCGTGCTGATGGCCTTCTGGATCAGCTCGGAGCGGTCGTAGGTGGTGACCACCTCGACCCCCTCGGGCAGAGAGGCCTTCAGCTCCTTCAGCTTCTCCTTCACGGCGGTGATGACGTTCAGGGCATTCTCGCCCTGGCGCATGATGACGATGCCGCCCACGGCGTCGCCCTGCCCGTCCAGGTCCGCCAGGCCCCGGCGGAGGTCCGGCCCCAGGGTCACCGTGGCCACGTCCCCCAGGCGGACGGGCGTGCCGTTCTCGGCCTTCAGCACCGCGTCCTCGAGGTCCTTCAGGGTCTTCACGTAGCCCCGGCCCCGCACCATGTACTCGCGGCCCGAGACCTCGATGAGGCGGCCCCCGGCCTCGTTGTTGGCGGCCTTCACCGAGGCGATCACCGCCTCCAGCGGCAGCCGGTAGGCCGACAGCTTGTTGGGATTCACGGCCACCTGGAACTGCCTGGCCTGGCCGCCCACGGTGGCCACCTCGGCCACGCCGGGCACACTCTGCAGCGCGTAGCGCAGGAACCAGTCCTGGTGGCTGCGTAGCTCGTCACCGCGGTGCTTGCCAGCCCGGTCCACCAGGGCGTACTGATACACCCAGCCCACCGAGGTGGCGTCCGGGCCCAGCTCCGTCTTCACTCCGGCCGGCAGGTTCGCGGTGATCTTGCTGAGGTATTCGAGGACGCGGCTGCGGGCCCAGTAGATGTCCGTGCCGTCCTCGAAGATCACGTAGACGTAGGAGTAGCCGAAGTCCGAGAGGCCGCGGACCGCCTTGACCTTGGGGGCGCCGAGCAGGCTGGTGATGATCGGATAGGTGACCTGGTCCTCCACCAGATCCGGACTGCGGTCCCACTTGGAGTAGACGATGACCTGGGTGTCGCTGAGGTCCGGCAGGGCGTCCAGGGGGATGCGCTGCATGGACCAGAACGAGAGGCCCAGCAGCAGCAGGCTGGCGGCCAGCACCAGGAAGCGGTTCTCGGCGGAGAAGCGGATGATCTTCGGGATCATGGCTTGGCCTCGTGCTGGTGCTCAGCCTTGGCGCCCAGCTGGGCGAGGGCGGCGCGCAGCCGGGACTCGGAGTCCACCAGGAAGGCGGCGCCGGTGACCACCTCGTCACCGGCCTCGAGGCCCTTGCGGATCTCCACCCGATCCCCGGCGGCGGGTCCCGTCTCCACCTCGCGCGGCTCGAACTTGCCGTCGCCCAGGGCCACGAAGACCACCTTGCGGGTGCCGGAGTCCAGCACCGCATCCAGCGGCGCCAGCAGGCCCTTGCGGGTGCCCGTCTTGAGCACGGCGTCCCCGAACATCTCCGGCTTCAGCTCGCCCCGGGGGTTGGCCACCTCGATACGGACCTTGGCGGTGCGGGTCTTGGGATCCAGCACCGCGTCCACGAAGGCCACGCGGCCCGGGAAGGCCCGGCCGTCCCCGCCGTTGATCCGCAGCTCCGCGCCCAGGCCCACCTTCACCCGGGCCAGCTCGGACTCGGTGACCTCCGCCTGGGCCCAGAGGTGGCCCAGGTCCGTGATCTCCAGGGGGGCCTCGCCCGGCGAAACCCTGGAGCCCTCCACCACGGTCTTGGCGGTGATGACGCCGCCGATGGGCGAGCGCAGCGTGAGGGTCTTCTGGACCTCGCCCGTCTTCTCCAGCTGCTCCAGGGCCTCGGCGGGCACGTCCCACAGCTGGAGGCGGCGGCGGGCCGAGTCCAGCAGGTCGCCGCCGGACTGCTTCAGGGCGCCGCCGCTGAGAGCCTTCTGCGTGCGCAGGGCCAGCAGGTACTCCCGCTGGGCGCTCACGAACTCGGGGCTGTAGAGGCTGAAGAGGGGCTGCCCCTTGGCCACGGGCTTGCCCACGAAGTCGGCGAAGAGCTTCTCCACGAAGCCCTCGACCTTGACGTTGATCTTCCGGACGCGGGTCTCGTCCGGCACCAGGCGGACCACGGCGCGGATCTCGCCGCCCGCGGCGCCGGCCACGACCTTGGCCGTGCGCAGCCCGATGAGCTGCTGGCGGGCGGGGTCGATGGTGATGGCCGCCAGCCCGTCCACACTGGAGGCGCCGCCCTGGATCTCCTCGATGGGCACCAGGTCCATGGCGCAGATGGGACAGGTGCCGGGATGATCCTGGAGGATCTGCAGGTGCATGGGGCACTGGTACATCTGCTTCCTGGCCGCCGGGGCCGCGGCGGCGGGGCCGGGCCGGCGCACCAGCAGGGTGCCACCCACCCCGACCGCCAGGCCGAGGGCCAGGAGGGCGAGGGAGCGGACCGGGGAGCCGGCGCGGGTCGGCAGTGCGGGGGTGGGCTGCTCGTGGCTCATGGCTGCTCCTACATCTTCATCGAGGCGGGACCGCTGTCCTGGGCCTTGCCCGGGGCCTTGGCGGTGGAACGGACGGCGGGGGCGGCGGCGCCCGAGGCGATGGTGGCGGAGCCCAGGGACCCGCCGGCCACGGGGAGCGTGGGACCGAGCGCGCACTCCCACAGGGCGATGTGCTGGGCCTGAAGCTGGGCCAGGGTCTGCAGGAACGCGGCCTGGTCACCCACCCACCCGTTGAGGGCCTCCAGGGCCCCGGGGAAGGACGCGCGGCCCGCCTCGTACTGGGCGAGGGTGGCCCGGAAGCTGGCCTCGCTCTGCACCAGCAGGCCGTCCCGGTAGAGGTCCCGGATCTTGCGCAGGGAGTCGATCTGGAGGCTGCGCTCCTCGGTGCGCTGCCGGAGCAGGGTGCGCACGGACTCCACCTCGGAGCCCTGGCCCTGGCGGTGGTGTTCGTGCTCCGCCACGGCCCGCTGCTGCTTGGAGCGGCCGTAGATGGGGAGGGAGATGCTGACGCCCACCTGCCACATGGGGTCGAAGGCGCCCCGGGGCATGACGCCCGCGGTGACGGCGAAGTCGGGCCGGCGGTCCAGCTTGGCCAGCGCCAGGAGCTTCTCGGTCTGCTTCACGGTGGCGCGGGCGGAGGCCAGCTCAGGGCTGCGGGCCTCCACGGCCTCGGGGCTCAGGGCCGTGGGCTCCGGCAGGTCCGCCAGGACGGCGGTGGTGGGAATGGGATCCCCGGGCTCGTGCTGCCGCAGGCGGTTGAGGACGGCCACGGCGGACCGCTCCTCGGCCTCCAGGGACCACACCGCCTGCTGCAGCCGCGTGCGCTCGAGCTGGGCCCGCAGCAGGTCGCCCTGGCTGCCCTGCCCCACCTCGTAGCGGGTGCGGGCCAGGGCCTCGGCCTGCTCCAGGAAGAGGGCCTGCTGCCCCTGCAGCCGCCGCTGCTCGCGGAGCAGCAGCAGGGCCGCGTAGCCCCGCCGCACGTCGGCCTCCAGGCCCAGCTGCACCCGGACCCGGCTGGCATCCGAGAAGTCCACGGCCAGGGCCGCCACGTCGCGCCGGAGGGCCCGCTTGCCGGGCCACGGCAGCGGCTGGGTGAAGGCCACGCTGTAGAAGCTGGTCTCCATGCGGCCGATCTGGAGCCGCTGGAAGCCGTCGTTCTGGAGGCCCAGGGACAGGGAGGGATCCGGCAGCACCCCCGCCTGGGGGACGCGCTCCTCGTCCATGCGCACGGCCGCGTCGGCCCGTCGCAGGTCGGGATGCTCCGCCAGGGCCTCGGCGATGAGGTCGGACAGGACCGGGTCGGAAGAAAAGGATGGGGCTGGGGGAACCTGGGCCAGACCCGATGCGGTGAGCACCAGGGCCGGAACCAGACGCGAGAGGGCGCGCATGGGCATCTCCGGATCAAAGGGGTCGTGCCCGCCCGGACGGGCAGGCAGGGCTACGCCAGGGCGGCCCTCAGATCCGGATCGTGCTCAGGAGGGCCAAGTGCCGGCCCAGGTCGGGGTCGCGGCCCCGGAAGAACGCCACCAGCTCCGGCAGGTTCCGCGCGATGGGCTGGGCTGCCACCCACCCCACGGGCACGGGCCCGGCTTCCGCCTGCCGCTGGGCCTGCTCGCCCCGGCGCGGGGCCTGGAGGGCGATGGCGCCTGGGCGCGGCTGGCAGCTGTTCGGCTGCGGGCCCCGGTTGCTCTCGGGCTTCGGACAGGGGCAGGTGTCCTCGGCCCCGGCGGCCTCGCCGCAGCAGCAGCTGTGCGGTGCGGCGGCATCGGCCGGGGTCCAGTCCCAGACCCCGCCGCCCAGGAGCAGCGCGAAGGCCAGGATGACTCGCAGGATGGACCTCAGAGGAAACCTCCGAAGCTCCCATCATAGGGCCGGTTCCTGCCTTTTTAATCCCTTTCTTGATCAGCTTTTGATCGGTGTACATCGGTGGCTAAATTATTTTTGTTGCTCTGCCACCCAGGCCGAGCGGCCGCGGACGCAGGCCCGAAGCGGCTTGGCGTAGGATGGATGCATGACGGAAACGGCGGAACTGGCAATCATCGGTGGCGGCGTGGCGGGCCTGAGCCTGGCCTACCACCTGGCCCGGGCGGGCCAGCGGGGCATCGTCCTCCTGGAGCGGGAGGATCAGCCCGGCACCTACGCCAGCGGCCACAATGCCGCCATCTGCCGCACCCTCACGGGCCGTGATGAGCACACGGCGCTCACAGTGGAAGGGCGGCGCCGCCTGGCGGAAGCCGGTCTGGTGGCCCGGACCGGGGGTCTCCTGGCCAGCCTGGAGCCCGGTCCCCTGGATGAGTTCGAAGCGGAGGCCCAGCGGCACCATGTGGCCGTGACGCGGGGCGCGGGCCTCCCCCTGCCCGGCCTCCGGGCCGCGGAGCACCTGGCCATCCCCGAGGACGGGGTCATCGACATCGCGGGCCTGCTGCGCACCTGCGCCGACGGTGCCCGGGCCGGGGGCGTCAGCCTCCGCTTCGGCTGCGGTGTGCTCGGCCTCCAGCCCACCGCCGATGGCTTCGGCCTCGACACGGACCGGGGCCCCCTGCAGGTTCAGCAGCTCGCCATCGCCGCCGGCGCCTGGGCCGGGGAGCTGGGTGCCCAGGCGGGCTCGCGCCTCGCCTTCACCCCCCTGCGCCGCAGCCTGGTCTGGAGCGGCGCCCCGCACCCCCAGGACCAGCCCTGGGCCTGGTGGGTGGACCGCCCCTTCTACCTGCGCCCCGAGAGCGGCGGCCTGCTCATGTGCCCCTGCGAAGAGGTCGCGGTGCCCCTGCCCCTCCGGGGCCGGCAGCCCGATACGGACCCCGCGGTGCTGGACAGCCTCTTCACCAGCCTCCGGGAGCTGGCCCCGCACCTGGCGGACCGCCCGGTCACCCGCTACTGGACCGGCCTGCGGACCTTCGCCCCGGACCGCCGCTTCGTTCTCGGCTGGGACCCCTGGAACCCCCGCCTCTTCTGGTCCGCCGGCCTCGGGGGCCACGGCATGACCAGCGGCCTCGCCGTGGGCGCCCTCGCCGCCGCCGCCTACCAGCGCAAAGCCGAGACCGGCGTGCTGGACCCCGGGCGGTTCAGGGTCTGAGGGGAAGACCTCAACCACGAAGACTGGAAGGCCAGGTGAAGCCCTGCATGGGTGCCGCCCAGGGCTATCGCTCCCACCGGTAACGACATTAGCATCGCTCCATGGCCGCCACCTCCCTTCGCGTTGCTCTGGTCCAGCAGGACACGGTCTGGCAGGATCCTGCTGCGAACCTGGGGCGGGCGCGGGGGTTTGTGGCACAGGCGGCTCGTGCGGGGGCGCGAGTGGTGGTGTTCCCGGAGCTGTTCACGCTGGGCTTCACCATGGCGCCGGAGCCCTTCGCGGAGGCCCTACCCGGGCCCACCACCGAGGCCGTGGGGGAGCTGTCCCGTGAGTTCGGGCTCTTTGTGATTGGCTCGGCGGTGGAGACCCACGCGCCGCATCCGCGCAACGCGGCCTTCGTCACGGGCCCGGACGGGGTCCTGGTGGCGGTCTACCGCAAGCTGCACCCCTTCTCCTACGGCGAGGAGCACCAGCACTACAGCTGCGGGGACGACTGCCCGCTGTTCGAGGTCGACGGCATCCCCTGCGGCCTGCAGGTCTGCTACGACCTACGCTTTCCCGAGCCCTTCCGGGCCTTGGCGGTGCGGGGCGCAGAAGTCGTCTTCGTGCCCGCCAACTGGCCCGCCCGGCGCATCTCGGCCTGGTGCACCCTGCTGGCCGCCCGGGCCATCGAGAACCAGCTGGCGGTCTGCGGCGTCAACCGCGTGGGCCGGGACGGCACCGGCCTGGACTACCCCGGCAAGTCCGCTCTCCACGACTGCTTCGGCGAGGTCATCGCCGCCGGGGATGCCAGCGAGGGCCTGGTGGTCGGCGACCTCGACCTCACTCAGCTCCGCGCCTGGCGCCGGCGCTTCCCCGCCCTCCAGGACCGGCGGCCGGAGGTCTACGCGGCACTCGAGGTCAAAGATGGGACACCGATGAACACCGATAAGAGCTGATAAAAGAGTTACCGAGGGTTGCTCGGTGGTCCGCGGCGGCTGCTTCCGCCCCGCTAGAATGGGAGCATGACCGCCCTCCCGGAGGCCCTGCGCGCCTTTCGCTACCGGAACTTCCGGCTCTTCTTCTCGGGCCAGCTGATCTCGCTCATCGGCACCTGGATGCAGATCGTCGCCCAGTCCTGGCTGATCTACCGGCTGACGGGCAAGGCCTCCATGCTGGGCCTGGTGGCCTTCGCGGGGCAGTTCCCGGTCTTCGTGCTGGCCCTGTTCGGCGGCATGACCGCGGACCGGGTGCGGCCCCACACCCTCATCGTGATCACCCAGGCCACCTCCATGGGGCTGAGCCTGAGCCTGGCCCTCCTGACCCTCACGGGGCACGTGCAGGTCTGGCACATCGTGGTCCTCTCCATGCTGCTGGGCGTGGTGAACGCCTTCGACATCCCGGCCCGGCAGGTGTTCGTGGCGCAGACCGTGTCCCGGCCCGACCTCATGAACGCCATCGCCCTGAACTCCTCCATGTTCAACGGCGCCCGCATCGTCGGCCCCGCCCTGGGCGGCCTGCTGGTGGCCGCCGTGGGGGAGGGCTGGTGCTTCCTGGCCAACAGCCTGAGCTACCTGGCGGTGCTGGCGGGGCTCCTGGCCATGCGTCTGGAGGAGCGGCCCCCGGTCGCCCACGGTCCCGCCGTCCAGGGTGTGCTGGAGGGCCTCCGCTTCATCCGGGCGGCCACGCCGGTCCGCGACCTGCTCCTGCTGCTGGGCCTGCTGAGCCTCATGGGCATGCCCTACACGACGCTGATGCCCATCTTCGCGGATCAGATCCTGCATGGCGGCGCCAAGGCCATGGGTGTGCTGATGGGCCTCTCCGGCGTGGGCGCCCTGAGCGGGGCCCTCAGCCTGGCCCTGCGCCGTAGCCCCAAGGGCCTCGGCCGCTGGATCGCAGCGAGCGCCTGCGGCTTCGGCGTGGCCCTCGTGGCTTTCTCCCTGTCCCGCAGCTACTCCCTGAGCGCGGTGCTGATGCTGCCCCTGGGCTTCTCCCTCATGGTGGAGATGGCCAGCACCAACACGCTCATCCAGATGATGATCCCCGACGCCCTGCGGGGCCGGGTGATGTCCGTCTACTCCATGATGTTCATGGGCATGGCGCCCGTGGGCTCCCTCATCGCCGGCACCCTCGCCCACAACCTGGGCGCACCCCTCACCGTGGCCCTGGGCGGCGGCGGCTGCCTGGCCGTGGGCCTCCTCTTCGCCCTCCGCCTGCCCCAGTGGAAGCGGCAGGCCGCCGCCCTCTTCCGCAGCGAAGAAGGCGCGCGGACCGTCGCCCCCTGACCCGCCGAGACCGGGGCCTACCAGCTCAGAGCGCGCAGCTGCGGAGTCTTCTTGACCTGGTGGGCCTGCATCCGGGAGATGACGTTGTCCAGGAGGGTGATGGCCTCCAGGATCCGCGGTCCCTTGTTGAGCATGACGCACTCGGCCCGCATGGACATGGCGGCGTCGGTGATCTCGGCCCGGCTGGGCTGGCCCTTCTTGACCATGCTCTCCAGGACCTGGGTGGCCCAGATGACGGGCACGTGGGCAGCCTCGCAGACCCAGAGGATCTCCTCCTGCAGCTCCGCCAGCCGCTCGAAGCCCAGCTCCACGGCCAGGTCCCCCCGGGCGATCATCACGCCGAAGGGGCCACGGCCCGCCCCGCGCACGATCAGCTCCGGCAGGTTCCGCACCGCCAGCGCAGTCTCGATCTTGGCCACGACGCCAATGGGCCGGGAAGACGGGGCCAGGACCTCATGCAGCTCATCCAGGTCCTCGGGCTCCTGCACAAAGGAGAAGCCGATGAAGTCCGCGAGGTCCCGGGCCACGGCCAGATCCTCCAGATCTTTCGGTGTCAGACTCGGCAGGCGCAGGTGGGAGTCCGGGAAGTTGATGCCCTTCTCGGGCTGCACTCGCTCGCCATCGCCCCGGGTCCAGACAATGCGCAGCAGGGCCGAGTCCCCGTGGGCCTGGACGACCTCGGCCGCGACGACCCCGTCGTCGATGAACACCCGGTCCCCCCGGGACAGGAACGGGAAGACGCCGGGCTCCTGGCAGGGGATGCTGGCGCAGCTCTCCAGCTCGCCGTTCTCCCGGTGGACCGCGCCCCGGCCCAGCTCATCCGGTCCCGTGAGGCGCAGGAAGTCACCCACGTGGACGATGATGGCCGGGGGCGGCGCCACCATGGGACCCACCTGGGCCGGACGGCCCTTCTTCTTGGAGCCGGCCCGCAGGTGCAGCAGCTCCATGCCGGGCTCCAGGAAGGCGTTGGTCTCGCAGACCGCGAACCAGGCGCTGTCCCGCAGCCGCTCGCGCAGCAGGAACTCCCGGTGCCGACCCGTGAGGTCCCGGAAGGTGATGCGGTCGCCCGTCCGGAAGCCCTGCAGCCACTCCAGGGGCACCGCCAGGTGGGCCGGCGTCCGCCCGCCCAGGCCATCCCGCTGGGCCGGACGCCCCGGCTCGCCGGAGCCATCCAGCACCACGCCCGCCGGGTGGCGGATCGTGCCCCTCTGGTCCCGCTTGATCTTGATGCGCAGGGAGGGCGCCGCCGCGGCGAGGTTCCCGGTCCGGAGCTTCTGGCCCGCCAGGTCCATGAGGATCCGGCAGGGCCTCCCGTTGCGCTCCGAGGCCTGGCGGACGTTGGCAGCCATGGCCTCCCAGGCCTCGGGGCCGTCGTGGGCGAGATTGATGCGGGCGCAGTCCATGCCCCGCTGCACCAGATGGTCCACCAGTTCGGGGTCCTGCGCCGCTTCAGCCGGGAGCGTGACCATGATCCGGGTCCGCCGGGAGGTGGGGCGCGGCCCGAGGAGCTCCTCGGTGTGGGTCTTGAGGCGACGGGCGTGCTCGACGTAGCGGGACGCCAGCTCGCCGCCCTCGGGATCCGCCTGCCCTTCGCCCAGTAGCCGCTCGAGCCCCTGGATCACGGCCTCCAGGGTCACTTCCACGTGGCCTTCGCAGCGCCCGAGGCTCGAGAGCCCCAGAGGACTGAGGCTGTTCTGCAGCTCCCGCAGGTCCCAGCGGCGGAGGCCGATGTAGGAGGCCAGGTTCTCCGCGCTGGTCCGGAACGAGGGTCGGTGCAGGTGGGGGCCCCAGGCCGCCATGCTGCCCGAGCGCACCTGCTGCACCTCCGCGAGCACCTTCCGGAGCTCGGCGAGCAGTTCCGCCTGTTGCGAGGGCGGGGCGAGCGGGGACATGGCATCCTCCTGTCAACTTTCCAGGATCCCAAGCCTCTGTGCCTTTCCTGTGACTTCGGGTGCGCAGTCTACTTCGGCGGGTTCGCCGGGGCGTCGCGCTTGAACCACTGGGCCTGACCGTAGACGGGCTTCACCTTCTGCTCGAGGGCCTCGAGCTGGGCCGGGCTCAGGGGCAGGAAGTCCCGGGCGATGCGGACGTCCTCTTCCAGCTGGCATGGGGCCCTCCTCAGATGGAAGCGGCCCCTAGCATCGCGCCAGGAAGGCCTCCATGCAGGCAAGGGCCTCCGTCGGAGTGCGATAGGTACCCACCTCGAATCCCGGCGCGCGCAGTCCCGTGAGCATCTTGCTGACGCGGACCTCGGCCCGGGCCAGGCAGAGCACGGGCTTGCCCCGCTCCAGGGCGTAGGCCACCTCGTAGCCCACGCCGTGGGACGGGGTGCTGACCTCCGCGATCACCGCATCGCAGCCCCGCAGCCAGGCCGTGTCCCGGGTGTAGACCGCCTCCGGCTCCAGGGCACTGTCCGCGGCCATCACTGTGGGCGAGGCCAGGTGCTCCGTCAGCACCCGGTGCCCCAGCCCCTGCAGGTGCTCCACCATCGCCGCATAGATCGGCTGGTCCTGGCGACCGCCCGTCAGAGAGCAGGAAAAGTAGAGGTCCATGGCGATCCACCGCAAAGGAAAGCCCCGGCGAAGGGGGAAAACCACAAAATCGAAACCCTGTTTACCGCACGCAATTTTGATCGGGCCGAAGGCACTTGTCTTTCTTTGTGCCCTTTGTGTTCTTTGTGGTGGAAAAGAAAGGTTTAACCACAAAGAACACAAAGAACACAAAAAGGAAGAGCTTGTTGTGGTGAGTCTAGTTATTTCCCGGTCAGCTCGGTCACGAGCTGACCCGCGTCCATGATCTTGCGGAGGGCCTCGAGGATGGCCCGGACGTCCGTGGCCACGGCGCGCTTGGTGTCGGCGTCGTAGACGTAGTAGCCACCCTGCCCTTCATACACGCTGTCGAAGTTGATGCCCACGAACTCGCCCTTGAGGTTCACCACGGGGCTGCCGCTGTTCCCGCCCACCGTGTCGCAGGCGTAGATGAAGTTGAAGGGCGTGGCCAGGTCCAGCTTGGCCTGCCGGTCCAGCCAGCGCTGCGGCAGGGTCCAGGCACCCTCCTCGGCGGCGGCGGCATTGCCGCCCCAGCCCAGGTGCCGGTCGTACATGCCCATGTAGGTGGTGAAGGGCTGGGCCTTGGTGCCGGTGCCGTTGGGATAGGTGGTGACGGGCCCGAAGCCCAGGCGCAGGGTGAAGGTGGCGTCCGGATACAGGGCCTTCCCGAAGACCTTGAAGCGCGCTTCGGCGATGCGGCCGCCGTGCTCGCTGAGCACGCTGGTGACCTCGTCCTCCAGCTGCTTGCGGACGGCGCGGTTGAAGGGGTCGAGCGTACGGGCGAGGACAAGCATGGGATCGGCGCAGGCCGCCAGGGCCGCCCTTCCGCCCTCGGCCAGACGCTTCCGCTCGGCGGGATCGTCGAGCTTCGTGCCTTCCACGGCGGCCTTGGCGACCGCCTCCGGGGTCATGCCGCCCAGCATGGCCCGCACAAAGGGATGCGCCACGCCCAGCTGCTCCTGGGCCTCCCGCAGGCCCGCGGCCAGGAGGGTCTGGTCGATGGGCTTCTGCACGGGCCGGGGCAGCAGCAGACGGGCCCTGGTGGCCTTCAGGTTGCCTTCGCTGAACTCGGTGAGGCGCTGGGCCGAGGGCTTGGCCTCCTCCTCCGCCAGCCGCACCAGGGTGAGAGCGTGACCCAGGAGGGTGACCCGGCCTGCCGAGATGAAGCTGGACTCCTTCAGCAGCGCCTGCTGCCGCGCCACGGCCTGGTCCACCCGGCGCCAGCTCTCGGCCACGCGGCCCCGGAGCGCCGGGTCCTTGGCCACGGCGGCCTGCAGCTCCGCTTCAGCCACTTCCACCTGCTTCAGGTTCTCGGGCTTGGCCAGGCCGAGCAGCTGCCCGCTGAGCCGCTTGGAGCCGTTCTCGATGCCGTAGATGGCGTCCGCGGCGATGCGCCGGGCTTCGGGGGAGGTGGCCGACAGCGCCTGCAGCGCCGCCTTCTGGCGGCTCAGGGACCTGAGCTGGAAGGGGATGCCGATGTCGCGGGCGTACACCATCTGGGCGTGGGTCTGCTGGCGGTAGGTGGTGCCGGGATGACCCGAGATGAAGGTCAGCTCACCCATGGCGATGCCCTTGGCGCTGAAGGGCAGGAAGGCCTCGGGGTGGTAGGGCAGGCCGTTCTCGTAGACGCGGAAGAGCGAGAAGTCGAGGTTGTGGCGGGGGTAGGTGTAGTTGTCGGGGTCGCCGCCGAAGGCCGCCACCTGCAGCTCCGGGGCGGCGGCGAGGCGAACGTCCGTGAACTTCTTGTAGCGGTAGAGCCAGTATTCCCCGCCCTGGTAGAGGGTGACGGGCTCGCAGGTGAGGCCGGTCCTGGCCTCCTCGGCCTTGCGGAGGTCCGCCAGGGCGTTGCGCCGGGCGGTGAGGGCGTCCTTGTCCGCGGTCCCGGGCAGCACGGCGGCGTTGACCCGGGCCGTGACGTCCTCGGTGGAGACCAGCATCATGAGCTCGAGGCCCGGCACCTTGAGCTCCTGCTCCCGGCTGCCGGCGGTGAAGCCGTCCCGCACCAGGTCCGCCTTGGCCGTGGAGACCTGGGCGATGGACCCGCGGCCCACATGGTGGTTGGTGACCACCAGTCCATCCCGGCTCACGAAGGCCCCCGTGCCGCCGGGGAACCGCACGGTTGCCAGCTGCAGGTTCTTCAGCCAGGCCGGGGACAGCTCCACGCCGTACTTGGCCTTGATCTTCTGCATCGGGATGTTGTCGAAGGTCCACATCCCCTCGTCAGCGCGTAGCGCCGGCAGGGCCAGCAGGAAGACAAGGGCGGGAAGTCTGCGCATGGGGACTCCAGAACGTGCATTCACCACGGGACATCAGCTTGGCTCGCAGATCGGTGCGGCCGATCTGCGAGAAGAAAACATAGCGTGGTCTACAACTCCTACTTGCCGGTCAACTCGGCGACGAGGTGGGGCGCGTCGTAGATCTTGCCCAGGGACTCCAGGATGGCGCGGACGTCCACGGACACGCTGCGGTTCACCTTGTCGTCGTAGAAGTAGCGGCCGGCGTTGCCTTCGATGTTGCCGTCGAAGAGCAGGCCCACCAGCTCGCCCTTGCGGTTGACCACGGGGCTGCCGGAGTTGCCGCCGGTGGTGTCCACCGCATGCGAAAAGTTGAGGGGGGTCTTCAGGTCCAGCTTGCCCATGCGGTCCAGCCAGCGCTGGGGCAGCATCCAGTCGGTGTAGTCTCTGGCCTGATTGCCGCCCCAGCCCAGGTGGCGGTCGTAGAGGCCCAGGTAGGTGGTGAAGGGCTGCATTAGGGTGCCGTTGGCCGGGTAGGTGGCGACCGCGCCATAGGTGATGCGCAGGCTACCCGTAGCATCCGGCGGCAGGGTCTTCCCGTAGACCGCGAACCGCGCCTTGGCGATGCGGGCGGCGTGCTCCTCCACGATGGCGCGGACGTCGTCCTGCTTCTTGCGCAGGCCGAGCAGGCTGGGCTCCAGCTTCCGGGCCAGCAGGATCATGGGATCAGTGCTCTCGGCCAGGGCCTTGCGCCCACCCTCGACCAGGGCCTTGCGCACCCCGGGTTCCCCGAGCTTCGTGCCCTCCAGCGCGGCCTTGGCCACGGCCTCGGGCTGCCTCCCGCCCAGCGCGGCGGCCACGTAGGGGTGCTTGGGCCCGAGGGCCTTGGCGGCATCCTCAAGGCCCCGGGTGAACATCAGGGTCTCCTGCTCTCGGGTGAAGGCCAGGCCCATCATCCCCGTGGCGGGGCCCGCGAGCCGGGTCTTCAGGGTCTTCACGCTGCTCTCGGTCCGGTATTCCGTCAGCCGCTTCTCCACGGGCAGCTCCAGCTGCTCTGCCAGCCGCACCAGGGCCAGGGCCTGACCCAGGGTGGTGGAGCGGGCATTGCCGACGTACTGGGCCTCGGTGAGGAAGCCCGCCTGCTGCTTGAGCGCCTGCTCGATGCGGGCCCAGCTCTGGCCGGTGCTGGCCTCCAGCCTGGGGTCCTTGGCCACCGCCGCGCGCAGGGCCTTCTCGGCACCCTCGAGGCGCTTCATGGCCTCGGCGTCCCTCAGGCCCGCCAGGGCGCCCTCGTTGGCCTTGGTGCCGTTGTTGACGCCCAGGATCGCCGTCTGGACCTGGCGGGCGTGCTCGGGACTGCGCTTGCCGTACTCCTCCAGGATGGTCCGTAGCCGCTCCGAGGACCTGAGGCCCGTGGGGATGCCCAGGTCCCGGTCGTACTTCATCTGGGCGAAGGTCTGCAGGCGGCTGGTGCGGCCCGGGTGGCCCACCACGAAGGTGAGGTCGCCGGCCTGGAGCCCCTCGGTGCTCCAGGTCAGGTGGTGGGAGGGGTGGTAGGGCTGGTCGTTCTCGTAGACGCGGACGAGGCTGAAGTCCAGGTCGTGGCGCGGGTAGGTGAAGTTGTCGTAGTCGCCGCCGAAGGCCGCCACGGCGATCTCGGGGGCGGCCACCAGGCGCACGTCCTTGAAGACCTTGAAGCTGTAGACCCAGGTCTCACCGCCCTGGTAGAGGTTCACGATGTCGCAGGTGAGGCCGGACTTCTTCTCCAGCTCCGCCTTGATGGCCTCCAGCTCCTTGGCCCGGACGTCCGCGGCGGCCTTCTCGGTGAGCCCCGGCTTCACGGCCTTGGCCAGGCGCTCGGTGATGTTCTCCATGGCCATGAGGGTGCGGTAGGTCTGACCGGGCATCTTGATCTCCTGGCTCCGGTCCAGGGCCACGAAGCCGTTCTTCACCAGGTCCCGCTCCTTGGTGGAGAGGCGCTGGATGGAGCCGCGGGTGCAGTGGTGGTTCGTGAGCACCAGGCCGTCGGCACTCACGAAGGAGCCGGTGCAGCCACCCAGGGTGAGGGTCGACAGCCGCACGTGATCGAGCCAGTCCCGGCTCGGCTCGAAGGCGTATCTCTCCTTCAGCTGCCGGAGCGGCAGGTTGTCGAAGGTCCACATGCCCTCCTCGGCGCGGAGCGCAGGCAGGACGAGCAGCAGGGCGAGGAGGGAGAGGCGGCGCATGAGCGCTCCTAGAAAAACTTGTTCACCACGAAGACAGGAAGACCACGAAGTTATTGATGTCTCGGTTTCGCTGCAAGCGAAACCGAGTGGGCCACAAACCAATCCGCTTTGCTGCGCGGTTAAATCCTACTTGCCGGTCAGCTCGGCGGCCAGGGCGGTGGCGCCGTAGACCTTGTCGAGGGCGTGGGCGATGGCGCGGGCATCCACGGAGATGCCGCGGTTCACGGCCTCGTCGTAGAAGTAGTTGCCGGGCAGGCTCTCGATGTTGCCGTCGAAGATCAGGCCCACCAGCTCGCCCTTGCGGTCGATGACGGGGGAGCCGGAGTTGCCGCCGATGATGTCCACCTTGTGCGCGAAGTTGAAGGGCACCGAGGGATCCAGGGCGCCGCGCTTGTCCACCCAGCGCTGGGGCAGGGTCCAGGCGCCGTCATGGGCCTTGGCGGCGTTGCCGCCCCAGCCGTCGTAGCGGTCGAAGAGGCCGCCGAAGGTGGTGAAGGGCTGGATCAGGGTGCCGTTGGCCTTGTACTCCGCCACCGCGCCATAGGACAGGCGCAGGGTGAAGGTGGCATCGGGGTAGGTGTTCTTGCCGTAGGCTGCGAAGCGGGCCTTGGCGATGCGGGTGCCGTGCTCAGTGATGACGCTCTGCACCAGGTCCTTCTGCTTCTTGCGCAGGCTCCGGGACAGGGGGTCCAGCTTCCGGGCCAAGACGATCATCGGATCCTGGCTCTCGGCGACGGCCTTCTTGCCGCCGGCCAGCAGGGCCTTGCGGGCCTCGGCATCGGCGAGCTTCGAGCCTTCCACCGCGGCCTTGGCCACCTCGGCGGCGGACTTGCCGCCCAGCATGGCCTTCACGTAGGGATGCTGCGGACCCAGCTCCTTGGCGGCCTCCTCCAGTCCCTTGGTGAACAGGAAGACCTCCTGCTCCTTGTAGTAGGGCGCGGGAATGCCGAGGCGCGTCTTGGCGGCCTTCAGGCTGGCGTCGCTGTATTCGGGGAGCCGCTTCTCGCTGGGCAGCACTTCCTCGTCCGCGATGCGCAGCAGGGACAGGGCGTAGCCCAGCAGGGTGCTGTTGGCGGTGCCGACGTTCATCTGGTCCTTGCTCAGACCCTTGGCCACCGTGGTGGCCTGTTCGATCTTCGCCCAGCTCTCGCTGGTGGTGGCGGCGAGCTTGGCATCCTTGGCCACCTTGGCGCGCAGGTCCTTCTCGGTGGTCTCGATGCGGGCCATGGCGGCCTGGTCTTTGAGGCCCGACCAGTAGCCGGTGGTGGCCTTGATGCTGTTCTCGATGCCGAAGATCTGGGTGTTGACCTGGCGGGAAGCCTCGGCGGAGGTCTTGGCGTAGGCCACCAGCGCCTCCTTGCGACGCTCCATGGCCTTCAGCCCCAGGGGAATGGCGAAGTCGCGGGAGTAGACCATCTGCGCCAGCGTGTCCTGGCGGCTGGTGCGGCCGGGGTGGCCCGTCACGAACGTGAGGTCGCCGGCCTTGAGCCCGCCCTGGGTCCACCTGAGGAAGTCCTTCGGCTGGTAGGGCTGGCCGTTCTCGTAGACGCGGAAGATGGAGAAGTCCAGGTTGTGCCGGGGGAAGGTGAAGTTGTCGGGGTCGCTGCCGAAGAAGGCGATCTGCTGCTCGGGGGCGAAGACCAGCCGCACGTCCGTGTGCTTCTTGTAGCTGTAGATCCAGTGCTCGCCGCCCTGGTAGAGGGTGACGTGCTCGCAGGTGAGGCCGGTCTTCTCCTGCATCGCCTGCTTGATCTTCTCGATCTCGGCCTCGCGCAGCTTCAGGGCCTCCTTCTCGGGGGTTCCCGGCTTGATGGCCTGGTTGAGGCGCGCGGTGATGTCCTCCGTGGCCATGAGCGTCATCAGCTCCAGGCCGGGCACCTTGATCTCCTGCTCGCGGGTGACGGCGGCGAAGCCGTTCTTCACCAGGTCCTGCTCCTTGCTGCTCACGCGCTGGATCCAGCCGCGGCCCACGTGGTGGTTGGTGAGGACGAGGCCGTCCTTGCTCACGAAGGAGCCGGAGCCCCCGGGGAAACGCAGCGACGACAGGCGCACGTGGTCCAGCCAGGCCTGATCCGGCGCCCAGCCATAGGCCGCCTGGATCTTCTTGGTGGGCAGGTTGTCGAAGGTCCACATGCCCTCCTCGGCCCGGAGGGAGGCGCCGGCGAGGACGAGCGTCAGCAGGGACAGGGCGAGGGAGCGGGTTTTCATGGAGACTCCGGGTGGTCAGAAGGACGAAACATCGTATCACTAAGTATAATTTCGAACTTGTCGGTTCTTTCTTGGCAATCGTGTTCTGGAATCAAGCCTTGCCGCCGTGGTTCGATAAACGGTAGAGCCAGCACTCCTTCCCGTGACGAGGGTCACCTTTCGAGCTGATCCCCTTGTATGGACAAAAAATGAGACTCAGTATCAATTTCATGCCAAACCGACTCTCCCCCCGCTGCCTCGCCTTGCCGGCCCTGCTGCTGACCGCCTCCCTGGGCGCCCAGGAGAAGGCCGCCGAAAAGAAGGAAGGCCCCATCCAGGACAACTCCTTCCTCGTGGAGGAGGCCTACAACCAGGAACCCGGCGTTGTCCAGCACATCAGCACCTTCACCCGCTACCAGGAGTCCAAGGACTGGATCTACACCTTCACCCAGGAGTGGCCGGTGGGGGGCATCACCCACCAGCTCAGCTTCACCCTGCCCTGGCAGCGCTTCGGCGCCTCCCTGGACGGCAAGCAGGCCTTCGGCGACGTGGCCCTGAACTACCGCTACCAGCTGCTGGGGGACGGCGAGGCCAAGGTGGCCATCGCACCCCGGCTGTCGGTGCTGCTGCCCACCGGAGACGAGAAGAAGGGCTTCGGCCGGGGCGCCACGGGCCTCCAGGTGATGGTGCCCATGAGCGTCGTGCTGAGCGAGGCCCTGGTGGCCCACACCAACGTGGGTCTGACGCACACCCCGAAGGCCAAGAACACCCTGGGTGAGCAGGCCGACACCCAGGACCTCACCCTGGGCCAGAGCTTCATCTGGCTGGCCCACCCGCGCTTCAACGTGATGCTGGAATTCGTGCACACCCAGGCCCAGGCCGTGGCTGGCCCCGACCGCACCGAGAAGGTCACCGCCACCTACCTCAGCCCCGGCATCCGCTGGTCCTACAACTTCCCCAGCGGCCTGCAGATCGTCCCGGGTCTCGCCATGCCCATCGGCGTCGGCGCCAGCCGCGGCGAGAAGGCCATCTTCCTCTACCTGAGCTTCGAGCACCCGTTCAAGAAGTAGGCCTCAGAACTTCCACTTCAGGTGCACCGCCAGGGTGCGGGGCGGGATGACGTGGGTGCCGCCGAAGGTGCTCAGGAAGTTGTAGAGGCCCTGCTCATTCGTGGCGTTGAGGAGGTCCGCGCCCAGGGATACCTGGCGCGCTCCCCCCAGCTTCCAGGCCCGGCTCACACTGAGATCCCAGGTGGTGCGGGGCTTGATGCGCCAGGTGCCCTCGGAGTCCAGGCGCACGTAGGCCGCGCCGAAGGCATAGTCGGGGTTCCCCGCCACCAGGGCGGGGTTGCTGGCCACCAGGCCCGAGTCGTAGCGGCCCTGCAGCTGGGCGGTGAGGCCGTCCCGCTCGAAGACGATGCCCAGCTGGGCGCTGAGCTTCTGGTCATGGTCGATGAGGAAGCGCTGGCCCGGTGCGTACTCCGGCGCCTCCAGCTGCAGGCCCCCCACCAGGGGCGCCTGGAAGATGGCCCGGGTGCGGCCCAGGCTCAGGTAGCCGGACCAGCCCTGCACGGGCACCAGCTCCGCCCGCAGGTTCATGCCCCGGAAGCTGCCCCGGTCGGCCCCCACGGGAAACAGCACACCGGTGTTGAGGAACTGGGCATTGTCGCCGGCGTTGCGGCTCTGTTTCTCCCAGTACTCGACCATCACGCGCCCCGCCTTGCCCAGCTGCTGCTCGACGCCGTAGCTGAAGGAGTCCTGGTGCTCGGGCCGCAGGGGCTGCCGCGGCGTGCCCGCGTAGGGACCCAGGTCCCAGGCCTGCTGGGACATGGAGAGGGCCAGGTTCTCGTTCTCCCGCAGCACCATCAGCCGGTCGTAGCTGGCGCGCAGCACGGTGCCCGTGGCCTCCACGCGGTAGCTGAGGCCCAGCCGCGGCTGCAGCTGGCTGTCGGCGATCTCCGCCACGGTGTAGGTGTCGTGCCGCAGGCCCAGGGCCAGGAAGAAGGTGCCGAAGTGCAGGTCGTTCTGGACGAAGGCCGAGGTCAGGACCGGCCGCAGGGACCCGTCAAAGCGGAAGATGTTGCCGCCGCCCGCGGGGGTGTAGCGGAAGAGCGGATCGGCGGGATCCGTCACCAGGCCGGGGTCCGTGATGGCGAAGCTGAAGCGCTCGTGCAGGGGATACTCGATGCGCTGGAGGCCCGCCTTCATCAGGTTGCCGCCGCCCCACTGCTGCGTGAGGGCCACCTGGACGCCCAGGTTGTCGAGGCTGCGGTCCTGCCTGGCCCAGGTGGGGAAGTCCGGGTGCCCCGCGGCGCCGAAGCCCGGCGTCAGCTCCTCGCTGGGCTTCAGCTCGGCCCGGGAGCCGCGGAAGAACAGGGCGGTGTCGAGGCTCTGGGCGGGACTGAAGAGGTGGGACCAGCCCAGGCTCAGGTTCACGTCCGAGGTGACCGCCCGCTGGTCCTGGCCCCGCTCCTGCTGGGAGGCGAGGTTCACCACCTCCCGCCGGGTGTCCCCGCCGGAGATGGAGAACCGCAGGGTGTCCGCGCCGCCGAGGATCCAGTCGAAGCGCGTGTGCAGCCGGCCGGTCTGCCCGTGGTTGTGCCGATTGGCGAAATCCACGGGGTCCAGGAAGCGGTCGCTCGTGCTGGCGGCGGCGCTGGCGAACCAGCCGAAGTCGGCACGCCCACCGCGGGCGCTGAAGCCGGCCTCGGTGGTGCCGAAGCGGGCCGCGCCGAAGGTCGCCTCGCCCTCGAAGCCGTTCGGGGCGCCCAGGCCCGACTTGGTGTTGACGTTGACCACCACCACGGGCTTGCCGCCGTATTCCGCGGAGACCCCGCCGGTGATGACCTCCAGACTCTCCACCTGGCTGGGGTCCAGGCTGTTGCTGAAGGTGGCGTGCAGCTGGTCCGAGACCGGGATGCCGTCCACCACGTAGGTCATCTGGCCGTGGCTGCCCCGGAAGTGGAAGCGGCCGTTCTCATCGGCGATGAAGCCCGGGGTGGCCAGCAGGACGCCCTCCATGGCGCGGCTCTGCACCGCGGCGGGCGTGCGCTCGATGGCGCTCTTGTCGATGTCCAGGTGCGTGGAGGGGTGGTCCTCCACCAGGCGGAGATCCTCCTCGACCACGACCTCGGCGCTCTGAGTCTTCAAGGCGACGGGGAGCATCAGGGGCAGCTGGCTGTGCACGTCCAGGTCCAGGTGCCCGGGCAGCAGCCCCGGGGCCTGCACGTCCAGGTGGTAGGGGTTGAAGGGCACGTTCTGGAAGGAGTAGCCCCCCTTGGCGTCGCTGCGGACCCGCTGGCGGTAGCCGGAGACGCTGTTGGAGAGGACCAGGCTGGCGTCCGCCACCGGGCGCCCGCGGTCGTCCACCACCTGCCCCGTGACGACGCCGCTGCCCGAGCTGGCGGCCACCAGGGGTGCCAAGGCCAGCACGAGCGTCAGGGTGTTGCGGGTCAAGGATCGGGGCATCAAGGCCCTCCAGATAGAATTGTTTTCTATTTATCAGCCCCTGTCAATGGAAGGCCTTGATTCCTAGAGATGCCGCCCGGGCCTAAACCGTTGATGCGGAACCACGAAACCAGTTCATCCAGTGGTTCTTTGGGAGACCTTTGCCATGAAACGCAAGCAACTATGGATTCTCGGTGGCGGCCTGGTCCTGGTGCTGGCCGTGGGCCTCACCGTCGCCGGCATGCGGGACCAGGGCATCGGCGTCCAGGTGGCCCCGGTGGCCCGGGAGAACCTCCAGTCCAAGGTCAGCGCCAACGGCAAGGTCCAGGCGGTCACCAAGGCCGACATCTCCGCCAATGTCATGGGCCAGGTCACCCGCCTGGCCGTCAAGGAAGGCGACCTGGTCAGCCGGGGCCAGTTCCTCATGGAGATCGACCCCCGCAACGCCAGGGCCATCTCGGACGCCATGCAGGCCAGCCTCCAGGCCGCCAAGTCCGATCTCGCCGCGGCCGTGGTCGCCACGGTCCAGGCCAAGGCGGACTTCCAGCGGGCCCAGGCCAACCGGCAGGCGGGCATCATCTCCACCGCCGACTTCGAGAAGGCCCGCACAGCCCTGGAGACCGCCCAGGCGGCCCAGGAGTCCTACGCCCGGCGCATGGAGCAGGCCAAGGCCACCGTGGCTCAGTCCCACGTGGGTCTGGGCAATTCCACCATCACCGCCCCCATGGACGGGGTCGTCACCGCCCGGCGCATCGAGCTGGGGGAGACCGCGGTTCCCGGCATCCAGAACCAGGCCGGCACCGTCCTGGTCACCATCTCCGACATGAGCAAGGTCGAAGCCGAGATGGAAGTGGACGAGGCCTCCATCCCCACCGTGAAGCTGGCCCAGAAGGCCCAGGTCCGCATCGACGCCTACCCCAACCAGACTTTCGACGGCGAGGTCACGGAAGTCGGCGGCAGTCCCATCCTGAAGACCAGCGTCAACGAGGCCACCAAGTTCAAGGTGAAGGTCTGGATCAAGAACCCGCCCCTCACCATCAAGCCCGGCCTGTCCGTGCAGGCGGACATCTACACCGGCAGCCGCGACCAGGCCCTCTCGATCCCCTTCCAGGCTCTCGTCATGCGCGAGATCAAGCTCAAGCCCGGTGAGGTCCGCCAGCCCGGAGCCCCCCGCGAGGAGGAGGGCGTCTTCCTCCAGGAGAACGGCCAGGCGAAGTTCGTGGCCGTGAAGACAGGCCTCATGGGCGACCTCTCCGTGGAGGTCACCTCGGGCCTCAAGGGCGGCGAGGCTCTCATCACCGGTCCCAACCGGGCCCTCCGCGACCTCAAGGGCGGCGAGAAGGTCCGCGTCGAGAAGGCCAACAAGAAGCCGGAACCGCCCAAGAGCTGACGGGCCGCCCCATGAACCTCACCGAACTTCTCCGCGCCTCCCTGAGGGCGATCCGCGCCCACACGATGCGCAGCTTCCTGACGCTGCTGGGGGTCATCATCGGCGTGGCCACCATCGTGGCCGTGGTCGGCGTCATCTCGGGGCTCAACACCTACGTGAAGGAGAAGATCATCGTCCTGGCGCCGGACGTCTTCATCGTCACCAAGTTCGGCATCATCCGCTCCCGCAATGAGTTCATCCAGGCCCTCAAGCGCCCGCCCATCACGTGGTCCGAGTACGAGCGCCTCAGCAGCGGCATCCTCCAGGAGTCCACCCAGGTCTCCGCCGCGTCGGGCATGGCCATGCCCATCAACTACGGGGACAAGCGGCTGCCCGACATCGTCGTCATCGGCGCCACGGGCAACTTCGCCGACCTGTTCAGCCTGGAGTTCGAGTCCGGCCGCTTCTTCAGCGAGAACGAGAACCAGGCCTCCCAGGCCGTGGCCGTCATCGGCTCCGACACGCGGGAAGAGCTGTTCCCCCACCTGGATCCCGTGGGCCGCGTGGTGCTGATCCGGGGCCTGCCCTTCCGGATCATCGGCGTCATGCCCAAGCAGGGACGCAGCATCGGCTTCAACCAGGACGGGCGCATCTACATCCCGCTGCAGATCTACCGCAAGAACTTCATGGCGGCCAACGAGAGCCTGGAGCTGCACATCAAGGCCCGGGGCGGCGTGGAGGGCCTGGACGCGTCCATGGACGAGGTGCGGGCCCTGTTCCGCGCCATGCGCCACACGGCCTTCCGCAGCCCGGACCCCTTCGGCGTCATCACCCAGGAGAGCCTGCAGCAGCTGTGGAAGACCATCAGCAGCGCGGCCTTCGTGCTCCTGATGCTGATCTCCAGCGTGAGTCTCGGGGTGGGCGGCATCGTGATCATGAACATCATGCTGGTGAGCGTGGTGGAGCGCACCCAGGAGATCGGCGTGCGCATGGCTCTCGGCGCCAGGAAGCGCGACATCCGCCGCCAGTTCCTGCTGGAGGCGGCCCTGCTCTCCGCCGCGGGCGGCGTCGTCGGCGTGCTGGTGGGCGCCGCCGGGGCCTTCCTGGTGCGGGTCCTCGCGGACTTCCCCGCCCAGATCACCCCCGGCATCGTCTTCACGGGCATCTTCGTCAGCACCCTGGTGGGCCTGGCCGCGGGGTTCCTGCCCGCCTACCGGGCCTCCAACCTCGTCATCATCGACGCGATCCGGGCGGAGTGACCATGGCCTCCAGGCACGCCGGCTTCCGCGGCATCGGCTCCGAGAACATCCGCTTCGCCCTGCGGGCCCTGGTCTCCCAAAAGCTGCGCAGCTTCCTCACCCTGCTGGGCATCGTCGCGGGCGTGGCCACGGTCATCGCCATGGTGAGCTTCGTCTCGGGCTTCAACGCCGCGGTCACTGACAGCTTCAGCGCCTTTGGCGCCACCCTGGTCCAGTTCGAGAAGTACGAGCCCCGCTTCGGCGGCGGGGGGCCCCTGCCCGAGGAGCAGAAGCGCCGCCGGAACCTCACCATCGATGACGCCGAGGCCCTGAAGCGCAGCTGTCCACTGGCCGCCGCGGTCTCCCAGGAGCGCTACCTCTTCGGCCCCGCCGCCACCGCCCTCACGATCAAGACTCCCGAGGGCACCGAGGCCAACGGGCCCACCTTCCTGGGCACCAACCCCGACTACGCCCCCGCCAACAACAGCTTCGTCCAGGATGGCCGCTTCCTGGTGGAGGCCGACATCACCCACGCCTCCCGCACCTGCGTCCTGGGTCCTGAGACCGCCACCGTGCTGTTCGGGCGGAAGGATCCCATCGGCCGCACGGTGCTGGTGAACGGCATCGCCTTCGGCGTGGTGGGCCTCCTGGAGAAGAAGGGCAGCTTCCTGGGCGGGGACGCCGACAACATCCTGATGATCCCCATCAGCACCTTCGACGAGATGTTCCCCCAGGTGAAGAACGGCAGCGGCGACAACCTCCACATCGCCACGGTGCCCAAGGACCCGAAGCAGATGAACGACATGATGGACCAGGAGACGGCCATCCTCCGGGCCCGCCGCGGCCTGCGGGCCAACCAGCCCAACGACTTCGCCATCTTCACCAGCGAGGCCCAGCTGAAGACCTTCCAGCAGATCACCGGCGGCATCGCCGGGGCCATGATCCTCATCGCGGGCATCGCGCTGCTGGTGGGCGGCGTGGGCGTCATGAACATCATGCTGGTGAGCGTCACGGAGCGCACCCGGGAGATCGGCATCCGCAAGGCCCTGGGCGCCACCCGCAAGGACATCGCCATGCAGTTCCTGGTGGAGGCCGTCAGCCTCACGGGCGTGGGCGGCGCCATCGGCATCGCCGTGGGCCTGAGCATCGCCCTGCTGGTGCGCCTGGTCTTCGAGTTCCCGGCGGCGGCCCCGCTCTGGAGCATCGCCCTGGGTTTCGGCGTGAGCACCGCCGTGGGGCTGGTGTTCGGGATCTGGCCCGCTTTGAAGGCCGCGAAGCAGGATCCCATTGAGGCTCTCCGCTACGAGTAGCCAGCTCGGGATGGGATTGCGCCTGAGCACTCGAAAATGCCTCGCGCACGGCGCCTGCTTCCCCGCGAACGGACGCGCCACCGGCGCGTCCTCCCACTCGGCTGCGCCTCGCGGAGCGGGTCCCGCCCCATCGAGGCCCTCCGGTACGAGTAGGCCCCACCCGGCGCCCGTGGGCCAGCGCCTGGGCGCTCGAAAGTGCCTCGCGCATGGCGCCTGCTTCCCCGCGAACGGTCGCGCCGACTCAGCGCACCGGCGAGTGATATGAAAAAGGCCTTCGCTGGGCCATTAAAATTAAAGTTTTCAAAATAATATGCCGTTATTATCCTAACTGCGATGAGTTTCTTTCAGGGACAACCTGTGACATCGGAGGCTCAATGTCATTGCGGATGAAGACTTGGATGACGCTGGCGGTCCTGACGCTGCCGCTGGCAGCCCAGGAAGGTGACTCCCGCATCAAGTTCAGCGGCTTCGGCACGGTGGGGCTGGTCTCGAACCAGACGGACCTGGCGGAGTACGTGCGGGAGCCGAATCAGCCCCGGGGGGCGCTGCGGAGCCCCAACGGCAGCGTGGACAGCCGGCTGGGGCTGCAGGTCAACCTCAACCTGGGTGAGGACCTGAGCTTCGTCGGCCAGGTCATCAGCAAGTACCGCTGGGACCACACCTTCAACCCGGACATCTCCTGGGCCTTCCTGAGCTACAAGCCCTCCTCCTCCATCCAGCTCAGGGCCGGCCGGCTGGGCTTTGACGTATTCCAGATCGCGGACACCCGGAACGTCGGCTACTCCTACCTGTGGGCCCGCCCTCCGGTGGACTTCTTCGGTCCGCTCATGCTCTCCAGTCTCGACGGCGGCGACCTGACCTGGTCCCATCCCCTGGCCGAGGGCCTGAACCTCCGGCTGAAGATCGCCGCGGGCCAGACTGCCCCCATCGACAAGGTGCCCTTCGGCGACCAGGGGAAGTACGTGCCCCTGGGCGGCTCGAAGCTGTTCGGCACCGTGGCCGAGCTGGACTGGCAGGACCTCAACCTGCGGGTGTCCTACGCCGAGGCCAAACCCTCGGAGAACTTCCCGCCCCCCATCACGGACCTGCAGGACGGCCTCTACGCCTACGCGAGCCTGCTGAACGACCCCGGCCTGGCCCGGCAGGCCAAGGCCATGGGCTTCCAGGAGAACTGCTTCCGCTACCTGTCCTTCGGCGCCAACTGGCAGACCGGTCCGCTCCGGGTGGAGGCAGTGGGTGCCCAGGTCCGGGCCGGGGATGGCCCGATCCCCGACCTGAAGTCGGCCTACCTCTCCGTGGGCTACCGCCAGGGGGCCTACGTGCCCTACTTCCTGGCCTCCCGCATCGTCTCCGACCCCCACACGGTCTACCTCGGCGCCCTGCCCGTCCTGGGCCCCCAGGCCGCGGCCCTGGCCGACGGCGTGAGCTCCTTCATCCAGCACCAGCGGGCCAACCAGACCACCCTCGCCTGCGGCCTGCGCTGGGACTTCCTCCCGCGGACCGCCCTCAAGGTCCAGGTCGACCGGATCATGGGCAATCCGAACGACATCATGCTCTGGCTCAACGTCAAGCCAGGCTGGGAAGGCAAGGCCACCGTGGGTTCCGTCTCTCTTGACTTCGTGTTCTGAGGCCAAGCCATGAGAGGCCTCCCCATCCCACGCTGCGTTTCCGTCCTCCTGGCGGTGCTGCTGGGTCTCGCCCCCGCCCTCGCCGGAGAACCTGTCGTCATCGTCCACCCCGAGAGCGGTGTCCAGAGACTGACCCGCGACGAGGTGATCAACATCTTCATGGGCCGCCAGAAGCAGCTTCCCTCGGGCCTCGTGGCCCAGCCGGTGGAACAGGCCGAGCCCACCGCCACCCGGGCCCGCTTCTACCAGCTGCTGGTGGGCAAGGACCTGCCGGACATCAACGCCTACTGGGCCCGGCTGCTCTACTCGGGCCAGGCCCAGCCGCCGCGGCAGGCCCAGAGCGCCGAGGAG